>VYLN01000050.1_pt1 | contig 30824 bp, 22 predicted proteins | sample 5109471 | NCBI WGS metagenome assembly VYLN01 (sample SAMN12291806, study PRJNA351875) | freshwater metagenome | isolation source: freshwater lake | place: USA: Michigan, Lee Lake | collected 2013-08-06 | reverse complement strand
TAGTTATTTTGTTTCTTCTGTAGGAGGTGCAACCCTGGAAGTTCTCAGATGCTCTATTAAAGATCAAGAAAAGCCGTCGTAAAACGACGGGGTTTTAACCCAAATTTTCGATAAACAGGGGAGCAAATCCTACGACATTATATCTGCTGGCAGCGGTTTCCATCAAACCTTAACCTTGTTGGCATTTTTTTATGGTTATAAACCTACTACTATCTTACTGGATGAACCCGATGCTCATCTTCATGTTAACTTGCAAAGAGAGATTCTAGATTATTTTAAGAATCAAAAGGCGATCGAGAGAAATACTCAATTTCTTATTGCCACCCACGCAGAAGAGTTTATTAGAGGGGTTGACGTTCGGCAAATAATCTCATTACTTGATAGCATTCCTAAAAGAGTGGAAGCTACACCAGCGATTTTAACAGCGATGGCCGATGTTTCTAACTTAGAGATAACACAGCTTTCGCTTTCGGAATCTAATTATCCCGTTATTTTGTATGTTGAAGGAGAAACAGATGAGCGTCTTTTACGAGGTTTTGCCACTTCTTTAGGAAAGCAGGATAACTTAAATAAAGTTTGTTTTCGGGTTATGGGAGGCGGCAATAAGAAGAAAATGAAAGAAGATTCTGATCGTCATTTTGCTGGGATTAAACAAATAATTCCATCAGCAAAAAGGTTGGTATTGTTTGATTATGATGATGACGATCAGGCCTTCCACCCAGAAGCAAATGATCCGAAGCAATCATTATATGAATGGCGACGAAAAAATATTGAGAATTATTTATTAGTTCCCGATGCTTGGATGAGAGCAGCCCTACAAACCGGCGGTTTTAACGACCCAGATATTTTTTTCGCTCCAGTTCAAGAATTAATTAGGAATTTTTTTGATAACGAAAATCTTACCCTGCCTCGAAATCAATCTTGGAGAGATGTCAAAGCAAATATTTTTCAAGTTGTGGATGGGAAAAAGCTATTGTTTGAAAATAAGGACTCTCTTTTTCAAAGGCTTAAATCTCATCAACTTCCTTTAGAATCTGTTCCATCTTTAGAATTGACCCGTGAAATCGTCGCCACTAACATGAAATCTGATGAAATTCATGAAGATGTTCATCAATTCTTCGCTAAGTTGGATCAACTTCTGAGTTAAGCAAAATTGTTAAGTAGGGAGGCACAATTATTTGTAGGATGGGTTAGCGGTAGCGTAACATGAGCTTTTGTGATAGGACTCCTTATAGTTAATTTAGCACTCTTAGGGCTTGAGTGCTAATCTAGGTGTGCGGTTATTGAGGAGATAGGGTGTTATGTCCCTACGGCAGACTGAATTGAGTTAAAAAAATAAAAATTTATCAAGATTTATGAATAATTGCGGAAAATCAATGATAACTATTGTAGCATCGGGAAGCTAACAGAATTTTAGCCCATTTTCGCCTTTTTTTTAGGAGAAGACAACCATGATTAATCTGAATCCTGCTATCGAACAAAAAATTAATGAATTTATTCTGAAAGTTAAATTAGCTCACCAAAAAGAAGCCACAGATATCATTCAAGAAACGAAGAATTTAAAAGGTGAACTTATTCAAAAACTAGGTGAATTAACTTTTTCAGACCCTTTACCTAGCAGAGAAGAATTAGAAAAACAAATAATAGCTCATACAGATCAGCTTGTGGAGACAATCAACCTTTTATCTACTGGCAAAATTTCAGAAACTCCTCTTAATACTTTAAGCCAAGAAACTGATAGTTTAGTTACAACAATTACTATTCTATTCGATGCTAATGCTAACGTTCCAAACTTGCCAAAACTTAAGGAAAAGCTAACTGCTTGGCAAACAAAAGTTAAAGATACTTTGGTTAAATTTTCTGCCACTGTGGAATTACAACAGAAAAATGAGTCTTTGATTGCTAAACTGGAGGATAACTTAGACAAATATAGTTCAATTCCTGAAGTAGATGAACCCTTTGAAAAGTTAGTCAACGAATTTAAAGATAATTTTGCACAACTACAAGAAGCAAGTGTTTTATTTAAAAACTTAGACGATTTAATCAATGAAATTAAAGCTAGAGATGAGGGGATAAAACTAAACCAAAGAATTGACATTTTGCTGGAAAAAACCAAAGAACAAGTAGCGGGATTCCCTCCAGAATTGGATCGGGAGGTACAGGGAGAACTAGCCAAATTAATTAAAATACTAGGGATAGCGCAGGTAGAACTCATGAACATTTCAAAACCTTGTGATATCATGCAAGTAAAGGCGGTGGTAGATGCTGGAGAAATTGCGATTAAATCTTTAACAGGTCAACCTAATATTATTTTGGCACAAAAACTACGCTATGCCGCCAAAACAGGATTAAGAAAAACCCATCCGGATTTTTGGACTGGTCTATCCGACTTCAGAGATAATCTTTTCCATTCTGTCAAAATACCTACAAAAGTTTTAATTGGATTAGTGTTAGCTCTCCCTTTGAATTGGGGTATTATGATCTCCTTTCCAGTGAATGATTTGCTTATGTCTTTACCTCCAATCATAAATTCTAGTAACCAAAATACTGAGGGTCAAAGCAACCAAAATACTGAGGAAAAAGCTGGAAATTTTAGACTCTTGATATTGATATTGATGACAGGCACTTTAGGGGGAGCAGTTAGTCTTCTAATTCGGTTGCAAGATTTTGATAATCCCAAAAACCAAAAATATGACGATGACCTCTTGCCACTTATAATTGGTCTAACTAAGCCCATTTTAGGGGGAAGTTTCGCTTTCTTTATTCTGCTAATTCTTAACTCTAACATTTTTCCCATAGAAATTCGGGGTAACAGTCAAGATAAGGGGAATGACACCTATTATTTATATGGACTTTTGACAATGGCTTTTGTGGCTGGATTTAGCGAACGTCTTGTTCCCGATTTAATTAGTCAAATAGAGAAAAAAGTGACTGTAGAGGATAGTTCCACTGGACAGGGACTACCTCCAGCGATTTTGATCGCTCCGCCTATCGCAAGTTTAGCATTAAACGGGGAGAAAGAATTTACCATTAACCCCGTTGGTAAGTACACCATCACAATCTCACCACCAGAAAGCGGTAAAATTGATAAAAATATCACTGATGCCAAATTTACCTACACTGCACCCCCACAAGGAAATGCTGGGGATAAAATTACTATTACTGCCACTTCTGATTCCGGACAAACTGCCAAGGCTACTGTCACTTTAACTGCATAAAAAAAGACCGAGAGAGCCTTCTAGTTTGACAAAAAAGGATAAGTAGGTAGGTGTTAAAAGTTGTCAGACACCCCCCTTATTAAGTAGGGCAGGGGGGATCCCCCCGCCTATCGGCACCCCCCTTAATAAGGGGGGCAGGGGGGATCAGAGGCAAAATCTATCTTCAATTTAATTATAACTACTTACTTAACTCCGATTAACTCGATTTCGGGTTAATGGGAATAGCCAGGGCTTGAACTTGAATTTTTTTCAACTCGGAAACTAATCGAATTGCCTGGTGTTCGTAGAGGGGGGCGCCCAGAGTCGCTGGCAAATTTTCCATGAGATCGCTGGCGGTTTTCAGGGGACAATTAGAAAAACGACTGATCACGGTGGGTGCTTCTGCGGCAATATTGCGGTTAAAGGCTTTTTCCACCCGCACGCGCCAAGTTTTGGGAGTTCGACGACCCTGTTCCACCCGTCGCAGTCCGTTGATGGTGGCCAGCACCACAATGCGATCGCCGATGCGTAAGTTGAGATAATCTTCGGGCATTAATTTCGGGGTTTCCCGTTCTCGTTGGTGTAGAATCGGCACGACTCGATAACCGTAGGCAATATCCCCGATCGAGCTACCATTGAGAGTATCTCCAGCTTCGATCTCGTATTCGGTCACCAGAATCGTTTTTTGCGCCCAACGGAACAGATAGATGATATTTTCTCCGAAAGCGGCCCCCGTAAAGGCTTCTGCCGCCACGGTGTTGGTTCCTAAAATGTGAGATTGGGGCAGAATTTGACTTAATTGTTGACTAAGGGTGTCGTCGGTGGTGCGGATGACTAAGTAGCTTTGGGGGTTGAGTTTGCGGGTGGTTAGGGCCACTTCTAAATTGAGGATTTCGTCATCGGTAACAATCGCTATACTTTTGGCCCTGTCTAAATTGACATTTTTTAAAGATTCTTCGATATTTCCCGTCATCAAGGGCATTTTTGGCAGCATAGTCACATCAAAATCCCTATTTAAGCTGACCCCGACAATCGCCTGTTTCATTTCTAGTAATAAATTAGCCACTTCTGTGCCGACTCGACCTAAGCCCACAATAACGATATGATTCTGTTGGGGAACTGGGGGACGGTTAGGGATAAATTGAAATCTTGATGATAATAAAGTTTCTGTCAAAATGGCGTAGAGAACCCCGATAAAAGCGGTTCCAGCTAAGGTTAAAAAGAGACTAAATAGCTGCATCCACCAGGGGACTGCATTTAAATCTTCGGGGTTAGAGGCACCGAAAACATCACCGTAACCACCTAATAAAAGAATCGCCGTTCCTGAAAGAGCGGAAATAAAGGAAGCTCTCGGGGCGTAGATATGGAAAAGAAAAGTCCCGATCATTACCAGCAGGATAATGATAAATACTGACAGGAAAGCCACCCGGTGAATTTGCTGCTGAAAACTCAATTGCCAGAATTGTTGGATTTCTTTGAGCAATTTTTGCCAAAAATGCCGCAACTTCTGGCGAGAATTTGAAGTTTTTTGGCGGGTAGCATCGATGTTTTGGTAGGTAGTTTCGATGGTGGTAATGGTATCACCGGCTCTGATAGTGGTGGTGGGGGACCATTGATAAAATCCGGCCGTTAAAGGTTCATCGGGGGCTGTGTGTGCTAACAGACGACGGGTGGGGGTATTTAAATCACCTAAAAAGCGATCGAGTAAACCATCTTCGGGGCTAATTTGTCTCTGGATAATCCGCAATTTCTGACCGTCGAGATGCAAAAAACCGAGGGTTTCCGTGCCTAATGTGGCTAAAGCAAAGGCATTGGCGGGTAGTTGGGTGGGTTCATAGGCGATAAAATTGCCTAAACGTTCCTTGAGTAGCTCATTGAGATTATCTTTAGAAGAACGCACCACTAAGCGGGTAAGGGGATTTAATTGCCGAATAATTAGGGCAGTAGTGGCATTAATTCGCTCATCACTGGTGACAATTAAAGCAGCCCGACAGCGCTCGATTCCCGCTCTTGCTAAAATGTTTTTTTGACGACAATCACCGATAATTATTTCCTCTAATAAATCGGGAAAATCATTAATTTCCCAACTGGGAGGCTGTATTAGTTCGATACCGACAACGCTAACCCCAAACTCTTTTAAAGACTTGACGCAGTGTTGTCCAAGACTACCCAATCCACACACTAAAAAGCGATCGGCTAACTTGACATTCCCATGGACAAAGCTGAGAGATTCTTGGTTCATAGATTCTGCTTGTCTTAAAAAATAGGATGTTTTTTCAAACTTTTAATCCACCCTTAATTTCCTCTTAATAAGGGGGTATTAGACAATTTTAAACACCTACCTAATTATAACATACCAGCATTTTTATTGCGTACCCGTTGATACATTTCTTCCATTACCTCGATAAAGGAAGTATCCTGATCCCAAAATGCAGGATAATCACCAGCTTTTTTAATGACAATTGCGGGAATAGTTGCCGCTTTAACTAACTGAGGATTTTCGGGTAAACGGTGATGAGAGTGCCAAAATTCTTTGAGATCAATTGTTTCTGATGCTGGTATAGTTTCGGGTTTAGTGTGATAGGAAGTAACCGGGTTAAGAGGAATTTGTTCCTCTTGGATGGAGGAGGAAAGCAGCTTACCGAGGGGAGTTTTTGCTAACTCTTGCAGTAATTTTTGACGAGAGATACCCCGTAATTCAAATAAGAGGAAAGGATCCTGATCTAATTGGGAAGCAACAAGGTAATAAACTCCAGCAATATGTTTACAGGGATTTTCCCAATCGGGACAGGAACAATTGGTGATAAAATCCTTTTGACTGTGGGGTAATAAGTGTAGATTCAGATCGCTAAATGCTTCATCAATATTATCGGGAACTTCTTTGAGCAGCAGTTTAGAGATCATACTCGCTCTTGAACCAAGATTATATAAAGCTTGTGACCACTCTGCTTTAGTAATTGGTTTAATCTCGATACTCACCCTATACAAAGGTTCTTTGTAAACTCCAAAGTAGGGATTAATGGAACCTCGCACCTGAGCAGTAATTAAATTACCATCAATTTTATAATTCTTGACTTTATCATTTTTTGCGTAGGAACGTCCTCGACTCAAGCGCGCTGAGTCAGTAAATTCCTCTAATGCTTCTATAAAGCGTTGTCCCCACCAAGTTTTACTAAATTTATTCATGGGTTTACCTCGATTAAATAATTGTCTGTTTATTCAATGCGATTAACTGACGAAAACTTTCGTTATCTAATTCCGTTAACCAGGATTCATCATTACTAACAATAGCATTAGCTACCTTTTTCTTTTCCTCGATCATTTCATCAATTCTTTCCTCTAAGGTTCCCAAAGTGACAAATTTATGCACGAAAACATTTTTTTGTTGACCAATTCTAAAAGCGCGATCGGTTGCTTGATTTTCTACCGCAGGATTCCACCAACGATCAAAATGAAAAACATGATTTGCTTTGGTTAAAGTAATCCCCACCCCCCCAGCTTTTAAGGATAAAATAAATACGGAAGGTTCTGTTTCGGGATGTTGAAATTCTTCGATCATTTGTTCTCGTTTTGGTTGAGAAGTCCCCCCGTGAAGATAATAAGTATTATAGCGAAAAGTTTGTTTCAGGTACTTTTGTAAGGAGTCCCCGATTTCAGTAAATTGAGTGAAAATTAGCAAACTATCTCCCTCTAAAATTACTTCTTCTAGCATTTCTCCCAAACGCTCTAACTTATGCGATCGCTCAGGAGTAAAAGCGCTGTTATCCTGTAAAAATTGACGCGGGTGATTACAAATTTGTTTCAAGCGCATCAGGGTAGATAAAATTAATCCTTTGCGTTTTATTCCCTCCGCTTCTTCTAATTGTTTTTCCACTTCTTTAATGACAACTTCATAGAGAGAAGCTTGTTCTTTAGTTAAATTACAATACTGTTTGTTTTCCACTTTGTCAGGCAAATCTTTAATTATCTGCTTATCGGTTTTTACCCGACGCAGAATAAAAGGTTCCACTAATTTTTTGAGAACCGTGGACTGGAGACGATCATTTTGTTTTTGGATTGGCACTTCAAACGCTTTACGAAATTGAGTTTCTTTGCCTAAATAACCGGGGTTAAGGAAGTTAAAAATTGACCATAAATCAAGCAGTCTATTTTCCACAGGAGTTCCCGTTAATGCGAGACGATGTTGTGCAGATAAACTCAAGATTGCTTTAGTTTGTGCCGCTTTAGGATTTTTGATATTTTGTGCTTCATCAATTACCAAACGTTGCCAAGATTGCGAGTTAAATAATTTCAAATCCTTGCGAACTAGGGTAAAAGAAGTAATGACGATATCCTTTTGACTAGCTACTGTCTGAAATTCGCTCTCATCTTGATAGCGCTTACTACCATGATGAATTAAAACCTGAAGATGGGGGGCAAATTTTTCAATTTCTTTTGCCCAATTTCCCACCACAGAAGTGGGTGCGACTAGCAGAGTTGGTAAAACATTATTATCTCCCTCTCTTTCCCCAACCAATCTAGCAATTACCTGTAGAGTTTTTCCTAATCCCATATCGTCAGCAAGACAACCATTTAAACCCAATTGTTCCAGGTATTGAATCCAAGCAACCCCGCGCTTTTGGTACTCCCGCAGCGTTCCTTGTAATTGGGGAGGATTTTCGATCGGTTCTAGTTGACTAGGATTTTGTAATTTCTCTAGCATAGAACCCAAAAAATCATCGGTTTCAACAATAATTTCCTCTGGGGATTCGGCAGCTTTTTTCATTAATTCAATCAGATTCATCTCAGGATTTTCCTGCTGATATTTCTGCCAAAAATCCAGCATTTGCTGCATTTTATTTTGTTCTAATTCTACCCATTGACCTCGAAATTTAACTAGGGGTGTTTTGGTGTTAATTAATTGTTGCCATTCCTCTTGACTAATAGTTTCTTCACCGATGGCTAATTCATATTGATATTCAATGATGTTTTCGAGGCTAAAAATCCCTTTACTAACGGGGGTAGATTTGCCCGATTTAGAAGTAGTTTTTAGCCGAACTTTGGCGCGCTGACGACCTTGGGGAGTCCACCAAGCGGGAATAATCACTTTATATCCCGCATCTTCTAAAATCCAAGCAGTTTCTTTCAAGAAAGTAAAAGCTTCTGTAAGATTGAGAGAAAATCCCGTCGGTTTATCCGTTTCTAATCCTTGCCAAATAGGGGGATAAATACGGGCAGCATAACCCAAACTTAGTAAAATATTTTTGTCTAAATCTTGACCCAAATGCGCTCGTATGCTTGTTCTAGTTTCGGGGACTGCATACCAATATTCGTCTAATTCTAATCGCAGGGAGGGGTCTTGTTTAGAGATGAGGATAAAGGTAATTTGCCACTGTTCAATATTATCTTCTGGTGCTTCCGTTAGTTTAAAACCAAGGCTAAAACTAGATATATTTTGGTCTCCTAGTAATTGCTGTCTCCAAGTTTGCCACTGTTGATATTTTTCTAAGGCAGCGGCAGTTTGCAGAAATCCAGCAGCTTTAGTCACAGAGAGGCAGTCACCTATAATTGTCTCGCCAATTTTTTTATCAAAACTGGCAGGAATTGCCGTATTAGTGACAATTTCATTGAGGAGACATTCGGAGAAGTGCCGGAGTAGGGTTTTGGGATCGTATAATTGTGGTGAAGCATGGGGATTTTCAGCACCAGCAAGACAAATGCGGGGAAGATATTCGAGATAGCGATCGAGATTGGTTTCGTAGGTTGCTGATATAATTTCCCAAAGAGGGTAGATGGCAAAGTTAGCGGTTTTCTTGTTATTTGTGGCTAATTCTCGATATTTAAAAGCAGGAATATAGTTATCTTTGAGAATTATTTCTTTAAAAGCTTGACTGTAGTGATACCAAAAAAGTAGATCTGCACCTAACTGAATCTCTGAGGAGTTGTAAAGACAGATAAAGTGCAGATCATTGAGCAGTTTAAGTACAGGACTAAGGGGATAACAATCAATTTGCCAAGATTGCCATTGGCTATTTTCTGGGGGTTCTTTTTCTAGATAACGCAGTAATTCTAAGGAGGGTAAAGGTTGATTGTCGTGGCTAGGTAAAAGAAAGTAGCGGGGGACAAATTGCCGACTAAGAGGATTATAATTCGATTGAACTATTCCTAACTCTCCGGTGAGAAAGCTAGTTAATTCTTCTTTGCTTAACTGAAAAGGATGATAATTATCAGCAGTGGTGCGACTCTTTTTCGGGGTGCTAGTTTCTCCCCAAAGATAAAAGCTACCCTTCTGAATAAATTCATCCGTTGATTGGGGAATCCAAGTACCGTGAAGAATTTTCATGGTTTTCAATGAGTACAAAAGAACTTAAATGAGGGCAATACTTAGCCTCTAGAAAAATTGTAGCGATTATGGGAGGATTCTCCACACTTTTTTGTCCCTTTGCGAACCCAGAAGTCCTCTGGATAAGAGAAAAAGGTTAATAGAGCTTCTAGGATAAAAAACCATTGAGAAGACGTGATCAACGGTTTTTTGAGCTTAAAGCTTATCCCTACATGGGTTTAAAGCTATTTTTGTTCTAGGTTTTGTTGAGGTTCCACTAAGAGGGATGTCTAATTATATCAATTCTCCGAAATCCGGCTACAAGAGTTCGATCCCCCTGCCTTCGTCTCCCTTAAAATGGGAAAAAGGGGAAATGGGAACTTAAATTCGATAATTCGATCTGTAGTTTTGATGGGTGAGAATTGGTATTAATTAACTTTTACCCAAATACTGCGGAAATATTTTTCGGGATTATTTTTATCGATAATATCTTTACAGGGAGTATTACCAACTCGCTCGATTGTACCATCATCGCTTAAAATCTGAAAGCGATCTTTGAGATGCGGATAAAACAACAAAGCTTCTGGACGAAAACCGTCAGGGAATTGCAGTGATTCTATCTTTTCTGGTGCATCTTCTTTTTTTCCTGACCAAGTATAGAAAACAAATTGATCGCCTCCATGAAATTCTCCAGCAATAATTAAATATACTTCTAAAGCTGGCCAAAATTCAATGCTACGAATTCCTAATCCTCCCAAATCTAACAAGATAGGATCACCAAATTCAGCCCGAGCATTGCTGGAATTAATAACTAAACTTTGAGGATTTTTTAGAGTCAATAAAAGAGCTTTATCGTTTGGTATAGGATTACGAAAACCGATTAAGATATTTCCGTCTGGAGTTGCCGTTAAACCTTCAATATTTAATCCACCTTTAGCTTTGGGCGCTTTGGTTTCTTCTGTTTTGAAATCAAATATTTCAGCCAAGTCAGAGTCTTCGATAATATCGCGCAAGACTAACTGAGTATAAGACTCACCCACTTGAACTATACTAGAGCCGTCATCGGTAATTTTACTAGCAAAAAATTGATGACGAGGGAGTTTTCGTTCAGCATTTTTATTGCGACCATGGGAAGTAATCCAATAGATTATGTCATTTAGTACAGCTGCCCCCTCCAAGTCGATTTCTTTATTGTTAGGATTTTTTTTCAGCCAACTATTAATGTCAATGGTTTCCAGTGCTTTTCCCGACTCTTGAGAGGAATAAATCCAGAGAATATTACCTAATTTTGGATCCGCCTCATCATTACCAACAACAAATTTATTTTCTCCTAAAGCAGTGGCGGCAGAAGCATCACAAATTCCTTGATGTTTGATTTCTTGGATAATAGAAAATTTGAGAGATTGCATGATTGTATTCTCCTTGTTAACTGGAAAAGTGAGGACTAAGAAAATTATAGGCGATAGAGGAGAAAAAGACAAGAAATGACTAGAAATAATCTCAGAAAGGACTGGTTTGAGGATTGATTGAAAATCTTTAAGGTGACAAACATAGTTATTTATTTCTGAGTATTAGGTAATATGGGTTTACCAGTATTACGCACATTGATAAGCTTCCCTAAAATATCAAACCAAAAAGGTGCGCCCATCGCCACGGCTACTCCTGTCATTAACCAGCCAAAGATAGCTTGTAACAAGCCATTTTGTTCTTTTATTTGTTCACCATTAAACCATCCTTTTTCATTCCAACCAAGCGGCAAAGGTTGATTAATTTTTTCTAAATTCTTGACACTAACTTGTAATTTGTCTGTACATTTAGCTACTTTGGTAGGATCATCTTGAGCATCTTTAAAACAAGATTCATTAGTCTGAAACACTTCTGTAGCCACCTGATTAATTCCCTGTCTTAAATTGGGATTTTTGGATAGTTGCTCAATGACATAAAAGCTGTCAATATTGAGCAAGGCAGCCGCTAAAAAACCAAAAGCAAAAGATACCCCCTTGGCATTTCTTTTATATACTCCCGATGTTCGCTCCATAATTTGAGTAAAAGTGTTGGCTATTTCATCAATAAAATTCTCCAGAGTTGGATTGTCATGTTTGAGTTTGGTACTATAACCTATTTCTATCAATCTGTCAATCGCTAATTTGTCTATTTTAGAGAAATCGGAAATACTAGCTAATTTCTTAAAGATTCCTGTTTTTTCTTCAACAAGATTTTTTCCTAAAAAATCCGCTTTTAATAATTTTTCATTATCTGAAAGTTGACTATTAACTAGACTAATTAGGGACGCTGCCAAAACCTTTGGTTCAACATAGGAAGGACCAGCTGACTTCCCCAAATTAGTGTATTGATTTAAACTTGATAATAACGATCCATTATTGTACAAAGATTTGACCGTCTCTTTCCCCAAGAATATTTCTAGGGCTTGTTTTAAATTTTTAGCCCGAAATTCTAGCAAGGCAGCTAATTGTTCTTGTAATTCGGAGATAATAAGGCTGGAAGTTAAGTAGATAAAAATTAGAGCAACAATAATTTCGAGAAGGGTTCCTAGGTTCATTTTTAAGACCTCACTATTGATTTTACAAGTTTTTGTTTTTAGTTATGACCAAAGCAAATTAAGCCAATTCTTCAGTTAAAATACGTCGAACTATTTCAGTAACAGCGGCGGCTAAATTGGTATCTCTCCCATCAAAATCAGCAGAAACTGGACTCGGACAACGTAAAGCTAAAGCAAAAGTTCTCAATTTTGCAGGAGTAAAACGTCGATCAACAAATTTAACAAATACGGTATAAGTCATTGACCCAGAAGTAGCAGATACGTTTCCCCAACCTACTTTTGAAATAATCACTGGTTCACTGATAATATTCATAACTCCCAAGGTTTCAAAAGCTACATCTACATATCGTGCTGTATCATGACCCATTGCCCGAACTATGCTTTCTAAACTTTTCCATTGGGCTGAGGGAAGTTTAGCATTATTGGGTAAATGTAAATGCCAACCTAGCATGGAAATTAAGCGGGCTAGATCGTAAGCTGAAAGGGAATTTGTTGAAGTAGCTGCACCAACAGACCCAGAAGATAAGACAATATTTCCAGTCGTTGTGTCTTTAATTCTTGCAGGAGAAATTAAGGGATCTTCTCCATAGGAACCAGTAAAATTTAGATTACTACTTCCTGTTTGTGTTTCAATCCATTTACTTAAAACTTCTCTTTTACTAAAGCTTTTAAATAAAGCACCAATACGATTGGAAGATAGTCCCTGATAACTCACCATATCTCTTACTAAATCATTAAATCGGTTTTTAGGGGACTCAATCACACAATCATCAATGTCTGTATTAATGGAGTTTTGATGAATTTGACAAACTGTATTTAAAACTCCAATAAATTTAGTGGTACTCCACCATAAAGTAACAGGTGTTAGGGCATCTTTTCCTAACCATCGGGCTTTAATTGGGCTATTACTATCTGTAAAACTTCCGATACAAAGGCAAGCATGAGAGATATTACTAGGAAGAAAATTTAAACCATTATTGTCAATATTAGGCTGACTTCCGCAATTAGGATAGTCATTAAAATTAACGGTTCTACCATCAGACAAGGTGAAACTATCACCATAAGAAATTAGGGAGGTTCCGTCGGGTTTTTGGGTTAAGAAATTTGGATAATTAACGATAAATTGTCTAAGGGGAGATTGCTCAATACTTCGAGATACAAAAGCAGAAGAAGGTGTATTTTTATTAACAATCGGCGATGAGGCTTGAATTTGTTGAAGACGGGTAAGAATTGAACTTTGATTAGCTGCTTTAAGAACCGAGTCAGCTTGCTTGGTTGTTAGCAATTTTTGGGCAATCTCTTGATTGATAGCTAGGGTATCGGAGGGAATGGGAAGGCTACCTATTTTTTTACAAAAATCAATGAAACCCAACCAAGAAAAACTACTTAATCCTCCTAAATCTCCATCAATCCAACCACCACCAGGATAAAATCCTAAGTTAGCTAGTTTGGTTTGAATTTCTATTACTAACCCTTTATCCACTTTTAGTTGAGAACGGTTTAGGGTTTTGTTATTGTTGATAATATCTTGTAAGGTAGCCATAATTTTGTCCTTGAAAGTTAGAGAAATTAGCAAAAGATGAAAAAAATACTAGAGCAGATTCTTAATAACAACAAACCAAGGACGGCTGGTGTCTTTTACTTTGCCATTGCCATCAAGTTTAAGGGTCTTTTTGGTAACTGAATCACTGACATTTCCTCCAATAATATCAACTTCATTGATTCTTTTGGCTACTACTAAATCACAGTGAGATGCATATCCTTCTTTGCTATCGTAAGTGACCCCTAATTGACGAGGAGCGCAAACTAAATCACCTACTTCTGGGGTAACTTCATCAATTTTAAAAGCGATAAAAGGCGCATCAACTGTTTTATCTTTTCTTTTTTTTACAGCGTCTCGAATATAAACTGAATGACTAGCATTGCGCTTAAATTTATCGGCTACACCTGCTTTTGTCATGATCCAAGAAATAAAGGCCGCTGACCAAGGTACATTACCTACATCAGTAGGATCATCAATATCGGTACGATTTAAACCTTCTTTCCAGTATTTGACAATTCGCTGCCAAAAGCCATTTTCTCGTTCTTTTTTAGTTCCTTTTTCAAAAAATTCCCATTCTTCAGTAGCTATATCTACTAAAGTTTTCTTGAAGTTAGGATCAGAAAATATTTCGACATGGGAGATAAAAGCAAACCAAGTGACAAGACCATTTTGGGGAGTGACTAATTGAATTTCCCAATGATTATTAGGTGCAGAACGATATTGCAAGATTTCTAAAGTAGCATCTTCAGGTAAAGTAATTTTCTGAGAATCACTTAAGCTAATGCTATCTTGAGGGAAAGACTTAATAATAGTGTTGGTTAATGCTTTGAGAGTTTTATTAGCCATGATAGTCTCCTTAATGAATAAAGAACAATTAGGATTTGTGCAGTGTATTTAAAGCACTTTTAATCTGGGTATCAGTAATCACAAAAGCAGTGAAGGTTTTGCTAGAATCACTCTTAACATGGGAGAAAGGATTTTTATCCGTAATTCCCAAAAAAGTATCAATCTTATTTCCTTTAATTGCACTCCCCACATCCGCTGCAAAGAAATACCCATCATGCTTCACCTTTTTACCCGAAGGCAAAATGACTTCTTTTCCTCTTGCATCAGGAATATAAATAACTGTTCCTAAAGGAATGACGGTTTTATCAACGGCAATAGTACGATAAGGAACCAAGATAAATCCCCCTGAACCATCCCCAAAGAGTCCCTTAGCTAAGGCAAATAAAGAGCGATTCATGGCTTGGACAACGGAATCTTGTAAGCTCGGAAAAAAGGGTTTACAATTAGTTTGAGCGGTTGTTCCTGTGGTAGCAAAGTTAAAGGTTTTTAGGGTATTGCTATCGGTTTTAACTTGTACAGTTCCTTCTAAAGCGGCCGTACACCAGTCTTTTTTAGACAGTTTAACGCCTAAAGAAGTACCACTGGAATTTTTCAAGGCAATGGCATCGGTCGCACTACTCGCTTGAGCTTGATGAACAAAGTAGAAAGTAGAAAATAGGGTCAATTTTTTATCTTTAACGCCTTCTGTCGGTTCAGGAAAATCAAAGATAATTTGAGATTCAGTTAGGGCAATTAGGACAGGAACAAATTTATCCTTTTGAGTAGGGGAAGTATAGCTAACTTGTGCGAATGCAGGAGAGACAAAGCTGCTCATTAGAATGAGGTAAATTCCTGCAATTGTTAACAGTAATTGTCTCAAATATTTGTTCATAATTAACTCCTAAGAACCAATTTCAGTAAGGATATCATTAAGTTGTTTTGACCACTGGTCTAGGTTAAAATTCTGGGGATCGTCGTGATCTCCTGCGTCAATATCTAACACGACATGAAAGGCTGGAATTAACCATTTTCCTCGCCGTACACTGGCGGCAATATAAACAACTGCTAGGCGATCTAATTGTGCTTTGGTAAACCCGGGATCGGGCGATTTAGCATCATTTTTTGTCGGTGGAGAACACTGTGTTTGACCAGAGTTAGGTTGACATTTTCGGGGTTGAACTAATTCAACTGCCAAAAATAAACCCTTACATTTATTCACCCCACAAAATTGATCCGATTCTCGTTTTGTAGAACGCCAAGGGATATTAAAATCCTTACGAGTGACGGACTCTCCTACTCGATTAATAATGATATGAGCAGGGGATTTTTCGCCACTACCATATTTATTAAAATTATTAAATTCCCAACTAGATTGATTAATATTGTTAGGAAAGTTGGCATTTCCAAAATTAGGGGTACTGGTATCATGAATAATAAAATAACGAGCCAATTCTGCACTAGAATTATTATTATTAGTTCGTGAAACGGGTTTATCTAATGAACCGCCAATGTCTGCTTCGTTAATTCCTTGAGCTTGTAGATATCGTCTTAATTGCTCTTTACTGATATCGATGGTGGGTCTAGTTAATAGTTGATCGAACGGAACAGGTAAACTGGTTAAAGTTGGACCCACATTACCAAAAATCTTGGGTTGACGTAATAAACATTTAGCCTGATCGATAGAAGAAATTTGAGAAGTCGGTACTATTTGACAAACGGTTTGAGCTTGGATTTTTGCTTGAAAAAATAAGATTATTACTAAAGTAAATCCAAAGATCATGAATCGCTGAAAAAGCTTAAATAACACGGCTTTACCACTCCTTGAAATCTTGAAATAAATAGAAAGACAAATTTCCTCTAACTAGATAACTGGACATGACTGACTAAAATTGATGCTTGAGATCGGCAAGCTGAATTGATGACGATAACCCCAAGAAATTCCAGGAAATCAAGCTAGATAAAATTGTTGATAGCCGACGCTAACAGGTGTGGTGGTTCCTTTCAAAACAAAGACTGCATCGTTAAAGAACTTGATAAAGCGATCGCAGTGTGCGGAAGTACCAATGGGAAATTGACGCATTCGCCAACGATTATTGGAATTTCTGTTTTCAAATAGAGAACCAGCATTATAAGCACAGGCAACTTTGGGCGGATCTAACAAAGTTTTCAAGCGTTGATCGGCAATAAATGACGTTCCTGCTTTAATAGAAATACTGGCATTTTTTAAGTCATCTCGATCGATGGTTGAATCATGTAATGTGCCTCTGGCAGTAGAAATTAATGTTTGCATTAACAACACTGATCAAATGAGGGGTGATAGAATCAGATACATAACCCGGTTCTTTGCGGATAGCGTCTGCTTTTCCGTTCGATTCGGTGGCGATGGTGGCAATAATAATTACTGCCGGCACATTAAAATGTTTTGACCATTGATTAATTTCATCAGAAAAATTATTCCAAATTTTGGTGACGGTTACTGGTTGACCACTGGTTCTCTCAATGCCGCTACCCTCAATTTCTACTCCATCTTCTACCAATCGCCAGCGTACACTATTAGGAAAAGCCCGATGAAAATCTTCTAGGGGATTATTGTCATTGTCATCGGCAAGATCGGGAATTTCTAAAACTTGTCCCACGGAAATTTGATTAGGATTGGCAATATCGTTGGCTTCTTGAATTACCACAAATTTTGAAGCATCACCATAAAATTTTAAAGCAATTCCTCTGAGGGTATCTCCAGATTTAATCGTGTAGGTTTGCATAAAATCATCTCCTGAAGTTATCTTATCGATCTTTACTCAATTGTTACTGTCCGAGTTGTGCCATCCCAAGTTACAGAAAGATTTAATGCTTGCGCCAAATCTACTACTTTCACAAAGCCGAATTGTTCAATTTTTTTGATAATTTCTACTTGGCTAGTTCCCTCGGAGATATCCATCAGTTTATTGCTGTGTTCAATCAACAAAAATCCTAAGGATTTTGCCTCTTCGCCATCAGCAAATTTTAATTCCATCACCTTCCGATCATTGGCAGTAATAATTTGCCAATTAAAAGTATCTAGCAAAGGACGAATCTTGACGATACTTTTTTCATTAAATATCTGCGCCTCTCGGAAGGCTTTTCCTTGAACAACGGCTGTGATACTAGCTGGAGTTTCCACTAAACCAGAAACGCCCGTTAATTTGATTTTGACTAGCGTTCTAAATTGCTCTCCTACCTGTCTTTTACTTAAGGATGTATCCCAAGGTAAAACCATCGGATCCCATTTTCCGCGTTGGGGTTTATTAGGAAACTCACGTTCTACTTCTCCATGACCTAAAACGGTTTTAGCTGTTACTTCAATATCATAAAAATCACAGAGTTCTGCTACTACCTGCGCCATGGTTTCCCATTGGGTTTGTGTCATGGGAAAACTACCCGCTTTAAATGGTTTTTCCACCGCACCACTCATACAACAGACGCTAACTCCGATTGAACCCGTATTAAACATTGCTGTATGAGCCGCATAAACATTATCTGCGGTGGAAACATTATCTTTAATTGAGTGAGTTCCTCGCACTAACTGACCATCATCCTCGATTAAAATATGATAATGAGATTTATCGATGCTAGAGGCTTTATGTCCCCCTGCCGTCCAGTGAATAATGATTCTTTTCATCGAACAGTTAGGCATCCATGGTGTCGGTACAATTCCCATAATTTTTACCTCTCAATTATTCAATTATCTGGTTAGTCAATGAATTAAACTAAGCTCTCACGGGAGGGCGAATAGCAAAGTGAATGTGGTCATCATGACCAGTAGCAAAATTGCATAGTTTTTGTCCCAAAAAAGTTTCATTTCTCAGGGTCGCGTCATTAAAAAGCACTTGACTAACCAGTTTTTGTCGTCTCATGGCTTTAATCAGAGCGCGGGCTGCGGTTCGGTCAAAATTGTCACTTTCCCAAGTGATTCCGCCATGTTGTCCATCCGTGCGCGGAAGCCTTACATCACACATTAAACCCGTCTCATGGCCTGCGTGTTGCGGGGTGTCTCCCCCTGTGGGTTTACTAACATCATTAATAGAAAAAGCGGCCTTACTGGGATTAGAAACTCGGAATGTATTATGATAGTCAGCAGCAATTTCTAAGATGGCATCTGCTAACCAACTTGTTCCAAAATCATGATCATCATTGGTTTGATTTTTCTCATGATTAATTAAGCTAATAGAAGGATTACTATCGGGCATGGTTTGCCAACGAGGTGCATTGGCCGCTTCTAACCATTTCTGAGTGGTATTTCCCACATCTATTCGTCCATCTCCGCCTAGAGTTTCTCTCCCTGCAATAATCGATTGAAATAATTGAATAGCAAGAATGAAACCCGTATTCAAAGCTGCACTATTAGGATCACCGACAAAAGTATAGCCGAGGGAATGTAATCGCTGTTTAACCGCAATCTTATCGGCTGTTCGGTTGATTCCTCCTAATCCAACACTTCCCGTTAAATTCAGGGTAATTGCACCTGTTTCCTCGGGTAGAGAAGCCTTGATTTCGATTTCTACACTTTGATTATCAATGGCTATTTTAACAATGCGATCGCCTGCTTGTAAGAAGACAAATTCGGCTTTCCATTCTCCTCCTTCTTGTATTTCAATATCATCTAGGGGGAATTTATTATCAACTAAAACGGTCAATTTTTTGCCTTTGTCGGCAGCAGCGGCGGTTCCTTCAATCTGAAAACTTTGTCCCACTTCCACTTCTTTGGGAAAACTGGTTACTTGTAAGGTATCGGGGGGTGGTGGAATAACAATTCCGTTGGTTTTTGCTAGTAAAGTCCTCGCTTCGGGAACAAGTTTTAACACTTTGCTAATATAACTTATATCGGCAGCAAAGCCTTTACTTTGAATAAAACCGATAAAGTTTTCAGGAGTTTGAGTATTTTCTTCTAATCCTTTATAGGGTTCACGGGTTAAAAATTTCCAATAACCTCGCAGAAATTTGTCAATATCCGTGAATAAGCAAAAGTCCATCGCTTCCGATTCAGAAGGTACTTTAATCGATTTAGGAGTAGCAAAGGGAGTCATTTCCTTGCGCCATTTTAAACCAGCGAAGTTTTTCTGTTCCTCGGCTAGTTTACTGGTGGCTCTGGCGGACTCTAATAGCCATTGAGCGAGAGAAACTTCTTTTAAATGACTAAAATGATCGGGAGGAATGTCTGTGAGATTAACCGATCTTTGAGAAGTGTTGTCAACTTCTTGAAAAATAGTAGCTAAGTCAGTTCTAGCATATTGTTGAACTAAGTCATCTAGTAAGGCCATTACCATCTCCTGTTAGCGACCAAGAATAAATCATTTTTGATTGGGTAAGAATAGACCGAAATTTCGGTCTATTACACTATTTCGGCAAACTCTTCAAACACAAAATGTTCGTCCCGATTGCCAAAACTTTTATCAGGCCATTTCACAAAAAAATGTCTTTCTTCCAAGCGCACATCCAACACGGCATAATCTCCCGGTTCAATCTCAACTAAGGTACTTGCCTCTAGTTCAGAGGATTGCTCTGTGGAAGGTTTAAGAATAGTTTTTTGAGTAATTCTTAGGGTTGCCGGTTCCGGTGTGGAGTTGTCCTCAGCATCCCCAATTAAACCAACTTTAATCGCTTCGGCCATTTTTTCCGCATCAAAAAGATCCATGTCTGCTTGGGAATCCACAAAGCAACATTCAATTAAAATTGCCGGCATTGAAGTATTTACCAACACAGAAAAACGGGTATTTTTTACTCCTCTATTTTTAAATCCTAGCTTGACAATTTCCGTCAAAACTGATTTAGCGATCGCTTGAGAAGTTTGACTAATACCATAAACCTCCGCTCCCACTGCCTTTGTGTTAAACGCATTAAAGTGAATTGATACAAAAATATCAACGTTATTACTATTGGCTTTATTGGCTCTTTTTCGCAAAGAATCATTAAGACTAACGGCACTGGTTGGGGTGCAGTTAATTACTGAATGACCTGCTGCGGCTAATTTAGCAATTAGGCGAGTACCCACCTCTTTAATAACAACATCTTCCTGTCTAACTCCCGATGCGCCAATGTCATGAGGTGGGCAATTATGACCCATATCAATCCCAAATTTCATCTGTATACCTCCAGTTTCTTCAATGTTTATTTATTGATCAATTCCTCTGGATATACTCTACCTCAATTAAACTAATAAAAATTATATTTTTACAAAAATTTACTATTGTTTTATGGCAATTTTTATAGAAAGTTCGGCAGCAAAAATGCTATTCTAAAGCTTAATTTAGAACAGCCATACAATCAATTATTTTTCTTAACTATTAACTTGACTCCTTGCAGCTTTTAGCGTATCAGAGACTAAAGCGGGCAAGCCATGAAATAGCTTAGTTCCTGTGGCAATAGCCAAGGCTGATAAAACTGCATTTCAAGGATCATTCAGCCAACTTTTCAGTTTTTGAAAGAGACCGTTGACTCATAACTTAGCTCCTTAATGAATAAATAAATTAGACAAATTGATCGGTAGCCAGAATTTGAGCCAATTTATTCTCCCTGTCATCCAGAGTTTCTGTGGTGGGAATATGGTCTAATAAACTGCTATAGAAAAAATAGGCAAAACCAGCAAAATCTCGCTCACGAGTCTCCTGAGTTTGTGCTTGAATTAATTGGAAATTTACCCGTCTATCGCTGGGTTTTAAACCAGTGAGAATACCGATGACGGTGGGAATATGTTCTCGCGCTGCTTTTACCTCTAATTTATCGATTTCGCCTTCAAAACTAGGCACATTTGGACGATAAACTTGTAAGGCCAGTTCTTCGATTAATCCCTCTTTTTCCCATGCTTGCCAATCAGCTAAAGCATGATCGATCGAAAATCCTAAAGGATTGGGAGAAATGGAGAGAATACAATCATCTTTTTCCGCTTTAATGGTTTTAAAAATCAATCGCACTAATTGAGTTAACTTCTCCTTGCGCCAATCTTTAAATTTCGCTAATTGGGGATTGCTTAAGGGACTAACTGAACCAGTTTCCTCTTGAAAAAGTTTGATGGTAAAGGAGTCAAACCCCATACTAAAATCAAAATTTTTAGTACCATTAGGCAAGAGTTTTGCGTGATGAATAGCGAAGTGATCATCTAATTGAATACCATCAATTTCATAGTTTTTTACCACTTCACGAATGATACTAATCCAAAAATCTTTAACTTCAGGATGAGCAGGATTTAAGCGGCAATTCCCATCACCATCAACTGTATTTTCCTGTTGATGAGTAAGCATAAACCAATCTGGTTTTTGGGCAACTAAGGGAGCAGCCGGAGGAACCATTAAACCATATTCAAACCAAGCAATAATCCGAAAGTTATACTTTTCTGTCTGGTTAATCTCAATGATTTCTGCTAGTATATCTCTACCGACTAACTCTTTTTCAAGGTTGACTTTTTGGATTTTTTCTTCATTAGCAGTGAAGATATTATCAGCAATTTGTGATTCAAAAAACACATAGCCTTTATTCCAAACTACTAGATAAAGAGTATTAAAACCTAAATTTTTAAGTTTTTCCAACCCAGCTTTTAAGTTATCTTTAGACTTGAGAATATCACTGTCAACATTGGTGATCCAAACTCCTCGTATTTCTTCTACTTGTACATGATCATCAAAGAAAAATCCCGCTTTTCCCACTGAACCTTGTTCTTCGGCTAACTTGACAGAATAATGATTATTTTGGCGAAAATAGGATTTAATTGGTAATTTAGTTCCCGCTTGAATCAAGAACTTCTGATCACTATTAAGGGTTTCAGAAAAAGCTGTGGAAGACTTGAAAAACGTATCCTGAAGAATATGAATGTGCAGCATATTTTTTACTCTCTCTCAGACAAAGGATAAATGAACCTCAAATCCGCAGCAGCGACAGGTTCGGAAAACAGACAAAAGGCAGCAGAGACAGGGAATAACTCCACGTTCTCAAGCGCACTTAGTTCTGATTAATTCTCAGAATTTGCCCACGGCAAAATATAGTCAATAACCGAACCCAACTATTGCTCAAAAGTTACCGCTACTCAACTGTTTACCTAGCTTGAAAGCAACACTTAAACAGGCAAACCAAGAGCCGATGGTTCCTCTCATTGACGTAATGTCAAGGCAAAAGGGTTTGGGATCAAAGATTGGTTGGTTAGGGAAATAATTGGGGAACAATTTAACTTGCTCTATGATAACCATAGATAAACAAAAAATACTTAAATGTAACAAAAAAACACATAAGTGGGGAGATGTAATTAAATATCAGACTTATCGAGGTTGAATTAAGCTACTAAACCCACAACCAGCATAGGTAATCAACTGGACTAAGCTATATTACCAATCATTAAGCCGATTGACAGCCTTTCTCATCCAGATGAAGTGTAACCTATTTGTACCTCACCATTAAGATAACTGCTCTCAAAACCTAAAAATCGTGAGCGAGGGTTAGCCATCCGTTAAAACGGATGGTAGTCGAGCGAACAAGGGGATTTATCCCCCTGTATCATTTATTAGTTTGATTCTCAATGTATTTTTTAATAGTTTCCGTAGAGGCGTTACCAGCAGTTGAGCAGAAATAACTAGGAGTCCACAGAGTGGGTAACTTTAACAATTCTGGGAACTCTTTTCTTAAGTGATGAGATAGTCTCCCTTTAATTCTTTTAATTATTGTTGAAGGAGAATAGCTAGGATCAGACTCTAGGAATAGATGGATAGGATCTGGCCTGATTTCTAAGGCGATTAATCTCCAGTTATTTTCTTGGCACAGGTCAAAAATAATTGACGGCGCTCTCAACTTAATGTCTCCCTTTAATACTGTCTTTCTTCGTTTTGGACACCAGACAAAGTGATAGTTAAGCAGTGTTACCGAATGAGGATTTCTTCTATAATCTTCCATTGTACTCTTGACACTTGACAATTAGTGTATTTTCAACTTATCCTCCATACAGGAGGTAAGTCAAAATGTACGGAGTTCAACAAGTTCTCATTCATGCAGACAGCGAGATAAGGGCTATCTTAGAGTTTATTTGCGAAGAAGCTAACAAGCTGGCTAACTGTGGTCTTTATTATTGCCGGCAGATGCTTTTTAAGGCGGGGCGATACGTCAAGAAATACCACCTGGATTCTCAAATGAAAAATCATCCACATTTTCGAGATCTGCGGTCATGTTGCGCTCAACAATTACTTCATGATGTAGCGGAATCTTTTTCTTCCTATAAAGGGCTTTTAAGTCTTGGGAATAAAGGGCAGTTACCTAACAAGCCTAAACCGCCTAAATATCGAAAAAAAGGAGGAATGGCGGTAGTAAGCTATCCATCACGGTATGTAAAGCAATCCGAAAAAGGCTTAAAGTTTTCCTTGGGAGAGCAGGTAAAAGCTTGGTTTGGGATTGATAGTTTTTATCTGCCAATGCCTTCTAATTTAAGATTTGAGGACATCAAAGAGTTTCGACTTGTTCCTAGAAATCTTAGTTTTTATCTTGAGTGCGTTTACGAGCAACCCGCTCAAGAGAAAGTCAAGCCTAATAATAAGGTTCTAGGAATAGACCACGGGCTAAATAATTGGTTAACCTGTGTTTCTAATACGGGCAAGTCTTTTGTTATTGACGGGAGAAAAGTTAAATCACAAAACCAATGGTATAACAAGCGAATTGCTCAAATTAAGACTGGTAAGCCACAAGGGTATTGGGATCAGGAATTGGCTATTTTAACCGAAAAGCGTCATCGTCAAATGAGAGATAACGTTAATAAAGCCGCCAGGTTTGTTATTAATTGGTGTCTTAACAATGACATTTCTACTATCGTCTTTGGATGGAATCAACGACAAAAAGATTCTATTGAGTTAGGGAAAAAAGTTAATCAGGAATTTGTTCAAGTTCCCACTGCCAAGCTGAAAGGACGTATTAAGCAATTGTGTGAACAGTACGGGATTAATTTGATCGAGACTGAGGAAAGCTACACCTCAAAGGCTTCTTTTTTAGATAATGATTTGCTACCTAAATTCGGTGAAAAACCCGAAGGGTGGCAGTCATCAGGTAAAAGAATTCAAAGAGGTTTGTTTAAAGCTTTTAATCGTCAGTTAATCAATGCTGATTGCAATGGTGCAGCCAATATTATCAAAAAAGTAGCCACACAGCTAGGGGTTTCTCTAGATAAGGTGGGTAGGGCATCTTTGACAGTGCCACAGCGATATAAGTTAGATAGGCTTTCTAAAATATATCGTAATCGAATAGAAGCGCAGTTTCAACCCGCTTCTATTCACCACAAAGAATCCCTGTTGTTTTAACGCAGGGAGATGTCAAGCGGATATCACTGCCAATAGAGTTCGGTTTTACCGTTATGGGATGAGCGTTGACGGGGGTAATATTCTAGGTAAGGAATTTGTATCTAGTCAGTGATGAAGACGATGTTAGAGGGGTCTTTACCGAAATTAAGCGATATTTTCCCGCCGACTGACCATCAGGAACGGGAAACTTTCACCCCCAATGCTTTTTATCCTAATTTATCGGAATGGCTCAAGCGAGCGCAACTGAAAGCGGAAAGTGAATGGTTCGCAGCGATCGCCGCTTTAGAAAATATCTTATTACAAAACCAAAATAATGCTGCCGCCGGTCGGGGTTTAATTCTCTCCGGTCCGACAGCTTTAGTCAGAGAAAGTAAGGCTTTAACGGGTTTTGAATTCGGTGTTTTTACCGTTAAAGCTTTAAAACATTTACAATGGCCGGGTTTGCAATTGCCTTCTCAGGAAAAATCCGCCGCCGATATTTCCCCGACGGAGATCCATGAATTGCCGCTCTTGCCAACGGATCCGATTGCTAATGAAAGATTTTGTCTGGTTTTTAGCGAAAGTTTCTCTCTTTTGCTGGTTTTAGGCGAAGATGAGTGGGGTTTGTCCTCTTTTCAATTTTCCTTTGATCCCGTCCTCACTCAGCAAGCTTGGCAGCAGTTGCGGCAACGATTAGTTAATCTGCGTTATCCGCAAATCGGGACTTTAGAGGCAATTATCGAAGCTAATGGCAGTCCCTCGCCGGATTACCGTCTAGTTAGCCAATTTAGTCGCCAATTACTGCAAAATTTACCCAACCAGCCTAATTTAGACCTGAAAAAAACGAAATCGCCTATCAATGCCGAAATCACTCCCCCAGAGGAAGATAATTCTCATTTAGAATCGGGTTGTGATTTGGAATTATTGCGCGCTTTAACCCACGAAATTCGCACCCCTTTAACCACCATTCGCACCATTACCCGATTATTACTAAAACGGGCAAAAATAACGGAAGATGTCCAGAAATATTTGGAAACAATTGATTTAGAATGTGGTGAACAAATTCAGCGCATGGAATTAATTTTCCGAGCCGCAGAATTGGGTATTAATCCTCTGGGAGATAAACCAATTCAATTAATTCCAATTGCTCTAGAAAAGGTCTTTCAAGATAGTATTCCCCGGTGGCAAAAACAGGCTAAACGGCGCAATGTCAATTTAGAAGTTAATGTACCGAAAAAATTGCCTTCGGTAATTAGCGACCCGAATTTATTGGATCAAATGTTAAATGGAGTCGTGGAAAAATGTACTCGCAGTATGGCTAGTGGTGGTCTGTTGCAAGTAGATATATCAATGGCAGGAAATCAATTAAAAATGCAGTTCCAAACTCAGGTAAAATCGCCTAATCCTACCCTCAAAGCTTTAGGAAAAGTCTTAATGTTTCAACCAGAAACTGGTAGCTTAAGTCTGAATATGAAGGTGACTAAAAACCTTTTTCAAGCTTTGGGAGGTAAATTTATTGTGCGTCAAAAACCCGAAGAAGGTGAGATTTTAACCATTTTCTTGCCCCTAGGACGCAGTAAATAAGTTGAGATTATTCTAAATTTTTCATCTTGAAAAATAGGCAAACTTGCCAAGAGAATGCTATACTAGGGCAAACATTATTGATAGTTGCCATGGAAAAAACTGTTTTAATTTTAGGTGGCACTGGTCGCATTGGTCAAAGTGTCGCCCTAGATATTATTAATCATACTGCAGCTAAAATTATTATCACCGGACGCAAGGAAAAAGCCATTAAATTACTGCCAAGAATGCAGTTTTTGGCTTTGGATTTAGAAGAAATAGACAAGCTTAGACAGGCAATTAAAAATAGTGATTTAGTCATTCATTGTGCTGGTCCCTTTCACTATCGCGATGGCAGGGTAGTAAAAATTTGCATCGAAGAAAAAGTCAATTATATTGATGTTAGTGATCATCGTTCTTTTTATCAAAAGTTAATCCCCTATCGAGAATTAGCGATAAAAGCGGGAATAACTGCCGTGGTTAATACGGGAATTTTTCCCGGTATTTCTAATAGTATAGTGCGAGAGGGAGTGGAACAGTTAGATAGGGTAGAAACGATCCGTTTAAATTATGCCGTAGCCGGTTCAGGAGGTGCGGGATTAACCGTAATGCGGACAACTTTTCTCGGCTTAAAAAAGCCTTTTTTAGCCTGGATTGAGGGACAATGGCAAGAGATTAAACCCTATACTGCTAGAGAAGTAATTGACTTTCCCGCTCCTTTAGGTAAAACTGGTGTTTATTGGTTTGATATGCCAGAAACCTATACTTTTGCTGAATCTTTTCAAGTGCAAAATGTGATCACAAAATTTGGTTCTATTCCCGATTTTTATAATCATTTAACTTGGATTACTGCCCATATTTTTCCCGATGCTTGGGTAGAAAGCTCTCGGGGAATTGAATTTTTTTCCCAAGTTAGTTATCGCATGACAGAAGTAACCGATAAATTTTCGGGAATTGGGGTAGCAATGTTAGCAAAAGTGGCCGGATGGCAAGGGCAGCAAAAAGCAGTTTATCAAGCAACTATGCTTCACGAGAATACTGCTCAAGCAGCGGGTTGGGGAACTGGCAGCGTGGCAGAATTAATCTTAGCGGCAAAACTCCAAAAAGCCGGGATTTATCCCGTGGAACAGGTGTTATCCACAGAACTATTCCATGCTACGATGAAAAAAAGAGGTATTAAACTCGATCGCTCCTGTGCAATTGTGGCTTAGAAGATGAAAAAAATCTGGCGTTACTTAGGGCTGTTTTGTTTAGTTTTGTTACTGACTTTATCCCCCATCTTCATGATAGCGGCCCAGAATAATCCTGCTAAACAAGGACAGGAAACACCCCTGGAAACTTTGGGAGAAGTTTTTCCCGTCATGCTTGATAATCAAGAACTTTTTACTATTCGGCAAGGAATAGGTTCTTTTTCAGCGCAAGAAAGAGCGAAATCGATTACAGCCAGAATTGAAAAAATTGCCGATGACGATGCCCTTTCTCCTGAAGATTTAACCATAAAAATCGATCCTGAAGACAAAAACCCTTCGATTATTTTGGGAGATACGGTTATTGCTACTATTACTTCTAAAGATGCCAAATTACACGCGGTAAGTCAAGATGTATTGGCCGAACGAGCTTTAGCAAAGATTAAAGCGGCCATTGTCCGTTATCGTCAAGAACGTCAACCGGATAACCTCTTAAAAGATGCAGTTTTGACAGTAAGTGCTACCCTGTCCACGGTCTTAATTTTCTGGACGATGATTTTTATATCTTTGCGGGTTTTTCCCCAGATTCAGAGATTAATCACCTCCCTAGTTCCTGGGGTCGTATTCCAAAATTTTGAGATTATTAGTTCCCAGACAATAGGAATTTTTTCCCTAAGAGTTTTGCAATTTATCCGAACTCTAATTATTTTAACTATTCTCTATTTTTATTTAACTTTTGTCCTTCGGCTTTTTCCCTGGACTAGAAAATTTGGTGATGGTTTTTTGCAATACTTTTTCCGTGCTTTGGAAGTTTTTTCCCAAGAGATAGCAAAATATTTACCCAATATTTTTATTATACTGCTAATTATTTTTATAACTCACTATCTGTTGAGAGCAATTAAACCATTTTTCACGGCATTGTCAAGAGGAACTTTAGTAATTCATGGTTTCTATCCCGATTGGGCAAACCCAACCTATAATTTACTGTCACTGCTGATAATTGCCTTAGCTATAGTCATCGCTTTTCCCTATCTACCCGGATTTAATTCTCCTGCTTTTCAGGGGGTGTCGGTATTTTTAGGGGTGCTATTTTCCTTGGGTTCTACCTCTGCTATCGCTAACGTGGTGGGAGGAATTATCCTCATCTATACTCGCTCTTTTCAACTAGGAGATAAAATTTCTATTGGTGATGTTATTGGAGACGTGATTGAAAAAGGATTATTAGTCACCCGCATTCGCACACCAGCTAATAGAATTATCACGATTCCTAATTCATCGCTGTTAAACACCAATGTGATTAACTTTAGCGTTTCTCAAAGGGAATTCGAACAGCCTTTAATTTTGCAAACCACAGTCACTCTCGGTTATGATTTACCTTGGCGTAAGGTTCACGAAACCCTGAAAGAAGCAGCCTTAGCCACTAAATTTATTGTCTCAGAACCTGATCCTTTTGTCTTGCAAACCAGTCTCGATGATTTTTATGTCAGCTATCAGCTAAATGCCTACACCGACCATCCTAGCAAAATGGTGTATATTTATTCTGAATTACATCAAAATATTCAGGATAAATGTAACGAAGTCGGTATCGAAATTATGTCTCCTCACTACAAGGCTCTCCGGGATGGCAATCACAGCACTATTCCTGAAAATTATCTGCCGGAAGATTATCAAAGTCCTGCTTTTGGTATTCAGTCAAATCCTCAGAAGTAATAATTTTCCTAATAGCTTTGATTGCGTTTGTCAAGCCCTTTTGAGTTATTGTTGATAATTCTTCACCAAATTCACAATTAATAGCAGGAATAAATATTCCCAAGGCCCTGGGAGTTTGTTGATAAATTGCTTGAGTTAATGCTAATAAAGAAGCGGGACTTTCTGCATGACCTAAATTATTCCATTCGGTAACTGCTGCTAATTTTTCTATCCGGATATCAGTTTGATTAGATAATACCGCATCAACAAAAATAACTAGAGAAGCATCAGCTATATCGGCTGCTAATTCAGGAGTCAATTGATGGGTAGCGATGACTTGCACATTAGTCCAATTCTCCTCGGCAATAATTTCGGCTATTCTCACTCCCACTCCGTCATCATTTCTTAAAGTATTACCGTAACCGATGATCAGTATTTTAAAATTATTCATGGTTAAATAGAGGAGACAGGAGTGGGAAACTTGACAGTAAGTAACTTTTCCCTAATCAGCTTAATTTGGTTCGGGATTTACTTTGTGGGTGGAATTAAATATAAGATGAACGTAGGTTGGGTTGAAGCATGAAACCCAACGCCCGCTCATGTTACGCTACCGCTAACCCATCCTACAAATAATTGTGCCTCCCTACTTATAAAAATCTTCGAGATGTTGTTTTATTTGACGAATTGCCATACTACTATTGCGATTGTCGGCAATTTCTCCACAGAAAGAAACTAGATTTTGTAGGTTAAAGTTAGGAAAATATTGACTTTGATGGCGAGGGATATACTCTTGATTCTCTAGCCAATAAATATAGAGATTTTTCTGACGATACAACCAAATTTCAGGCACTTGATAAGGCAGATAGTCATCCACATTCGAGTAACTGGTGACATCAATTTCTAATACTAAATCGGGAGGAGGATCATTTACCCAGTCAATTCTGGCTTTCCCTGCTATAGCCGGCCAATGGTCAATATAAAAACTATAATCTGGTTCAATACCACTTGTTTCTGGTAATTCCATGGTTACGGGAGTAAAAGCCTCGTACTCACGCCCCAGATAATCCAATAAGGTGATGATAATATTAGCAATTAAATGGGCATCACGTCCATGCTTGGGAAGTGGAGACATAAGCAAGACTTCTCCATTGTGATATTTGATTTTAGGCCGAGAATTGTCACCCCTTTGCCGAGACAAAGTTTGATAATCTAGCCAAGTGGCAGGTAATCTCACTAAGGACCCCGCCGGTAGCTCGATTTTATCTAGTGAAACTAAAGCAAACATGGTGCAAGGTTTAAGGTAAATAAGGAACTCAAGGATTTAGCATTTATCTTAATGATGAGGTACAAAGTTTTCCTTGTGGGGAGTCGGTGGTCGATACCAAATTAGGTTATACTTCATCTTGATCAGAAACGCTGTAAAATAAGTATAGGATATCTTCGATGCTCTCGATACACAGCTTAACCTAATCGATAAATTAACTGAGTCTGGTAAGAAAACTTAAGCCTTGATAGTAGTTTCTTGATGAGCCAAAAATTATGCTATCGACTAACACAGTTTCCTCTAATATTATTCCCCCTCTCGAAAATGGCGATAGATTAACTCGTCCTGAATTCGAGCGCCGTTATCAAGCAATGACACAGCTAAAAAAAGCTGAATTAATCGCAGGAGTTGTTTATATGGC
>VYLN01000043.1_pt1 | contig 30883 bp, 20 predicted proteins | sample 5109471 | NCBI WGS metagenome assembly VYLN01 (sample SAMN12291806, study PRJNA351875) | freshwater metagenome | isolation source: freshwater lake | place: USA: Michigan, Lee Lake | collected 2013-08-06 | reverse complement strand
TGCGAAGTGCGAAGTGCGAAGTGCGAAGTGCGAAGTGCGGAGGGGACGCGCGTGCAAATTGACAAGTGAGTAGCGTGGCGTCTTCGAAGCGCGACTGGGCAGCACGACGGGTAGCAAGCAACGTAAACAAATTTGCGACAAGTTACGCCTGATTCGCAACACTGCTTGCATCTTCACGTAGCACATTCGCCGGTTTCGCGGCCGGTTTGCTTTCGGGCGATTGGGGAATGGATATGTCAGTGCGAGGACGCGACGGGCGTGAGTCGTTGGCGGCGTCATGGTTGATTTCATTTCTCGAGCGGCACTGGATGGGCTTGGCGCTTGCGTGCTTGCTGGGTGCGGGTGTGATGCAGGGCGCGAGCCGGGTGTGCAGCACGTATGTAGCTGCGGCGTGGGCGAGGTTGGCGCAGCCTGTGCAGGTCCATCCGGCGAGTTACACGGCGGGGGCGAGTGCGTGTGGGCCGCGAAAGTGCGTGGTGCCCGGACTGAATTTGGTGCAACCGGAGGCTGGCGTGCTGGGTGGAGATGCGTTTTGGCCGATGATGGTGAAGCCAATGATGCACCCGTCGGGAGTGGTGTGCGAATCTTGACTATGCGAGACTTGATTGCGTGAATTTTGATGGTGCCAAGCTGGATCGAGTACCCTTTACTATGAGCAACGAACCAACTTCAACGTCTGCCGCCATGTCAACCGCTGCTTTGCCGCAGGATGTTCAGCATGTGCGCGATGCGTACACGAAGCTGCGGGAAGAGATTCGCAAGGTGATTGTGGGGCAGGACGAAGTTGTCACGCAGATGCTCATGTCGATTTTCTGCAGGGGGCACTGCGTGGTGGTGGGTGTGCCGGGCTTGGCGAAGACGCTGCTCATCAGCACGATTGCTCGTGCGCTGAACTTGCAGTTCAGTCGCGTGCAGTTCACGCCTGACTTGATGCCCGCGGACATAACGGGCACGGAAGTGATTCAGGAAGACAAGCTGACGGGGCATCGCGAATTGCGATTTGTGCGTGGGCCGGTCTTTGCGAACATCATTCTTGCAGACGAAATCAATCGCACGCCACCCAAGACGCAGGCGGCACTGCTCGAAGCGATGCAAGAGCGGCAAGTGACGGTTGGCGGGCGTCGGCACGAGTTGCCCTCGCCGTTTTTTGTGCTCGCAACGCAGAACCCTATCGAGCAAGAAGGCACGTATCCGTTGCCTGAGGCGCAGCTTGACCGGTTTATGTTTCAGATTCAGATCAGCTATCCGACGTTTACGGAAGAGATGGACATTGTGCGTCGGCAGGCGACGCGCGTTGTCGCCGATGTGAAGCCGGTGCTGGATGAAGCGGCGATCAAGCACATTCAGCACGTGGTGCGGACGATGCCGGTGGCTGAGCACGTGATTGGATATGCGTTGCGGCTGGTGCGTGCGACGCGCATCAAGGAGCCCATGGACCTGGGGCAGGTGCGGCCGCAGAAGGTGAAGGATTACGTGGGCTGGGGCGCGGGGCCGCGGGCGAGTGAGTTCTTGATTTTGGCGGCGAAGGCAGCCGCGCTGCTTGGCGGCAGCACACATGTGACGCCCGAGCACGTGAAGCAAGTTGCCAAGCCCGTGCTGCGGCACCGGGTGATGCTGAACTTCAATGCGGAAGCCGATCAGGTGACTCCGGACCAAGTGATTGATGATCTGCTGGCGCAGGTGAGTGTGGAAGCGCTGACGCCTGTCGAGAAGCGGAAGATGGATGAAGTGCTGCGGTGAAGCAGGCGGCAATACGGGTCACAGTCAGCGCGGCGAAGTTCGCCAAGCGGTCGAGAGCAGTTCGCCAAAGTACTGGGCGAAACTGGTGGCTTGACACACGGGTGATGTGAGCAGCTTGTCGCGCAGCGTGGCGTGGTAAGTCGCGCGACGTGTGTCGTCATGTGCGAGTTGGGTCGCGATGCGCGTGAAGTCGCTCGCGTCTTTCGCGATGAACTCGGGGCAACCCGCGTGCGTGAGCAGCGAAACGCCCACGCGGCTTACGTGTTGGTCTCCCGCGCGCGAGATGATGGGCACGCCCATGAGCAGCGACTCGCAGATGGTCGTGGTGCCGACGTAGGGGTAGGTGTCGAGGGCGATATCAACGCGGCTGTAGAGATTGAGGTGATCGCGCGGGTTTGCGAGTCGGCCTACGAGCTCGATGCGATCGTGAGGGATGCTGCGCTGCGCGAATTCGGCGTGGACGGCGTTGCGCGCGGCGGGTTCGTCGAAGAGTGCACCTTTGATGAGCATGCGCGAGTTGGGGACTTCACGCAAGACGGCGGACCACATGTCGTAGGTGGCGCGGGAGAATTTGCTGGTGGCGGAGAAGCTGCCGAAAGTAATGTGGTTGGTTGGCGTGCGCGTTGCAAGCGGTGGGATGTCGGGACCTGGGTCGAAGCAGACGAAGCAGCCGGGTGTTCGTAAGAGTGGTTCGGCGCAGTGGGCGTCGCTGGTGCCTGGTGGATCAGTCAGCGTGTCGACGATGCGGGCGTTGATGGTTTGCATCGCGGTGCCGGCGGGGTAGCCCAAGTAGCTGAGCTGCACGGGCGCGGGTTGCCAGCAGCAGGCGGCGATGCCCGAGCCGGTGGTGAAGCCGCCGCATTCGATGAGGATGTCGATGTTGTGATCGACGATTTTTTGTGCGAGTGACTGCGCGGTCCAGGTGGGGACGTGGACGAAGGTGTCGCAGAGTGCAGCGAGTTCTTGGGTGACGGCGTCTTTGCGTGCGGAGATGTGAACTCCCGTGACGTGGAAGCGGTCGCGCGGGAGATGCTTGAGCAGTGGTCGCAGGAAGAAGGCGCAGGAATGCGAGCGGAAGTCGGCACTCATGAAGGCGATGCGAAACGGACGGGTGGCGGCGAAATCGCGCACGCGAGTGAGGGGTTTGGCGCCGAGTGATTTTTGCACGGCGGTCACGTGCGAGGACCAGCGCTTGGTCCATGCGAGCTTGACGGTTGGGTCGATGATGTCGGCGTCGGTTGCAGATGCAGTGAAGGGAGTGGTAGGACCTAGGGGCGTGGTGTAGTGCAGCAGCGTGGTGATGCGTTCGGTGAAGACCGGGTCGGCTTGATTGCCAGCGTTCATCGCGCCCATGGTGATGCGCAGCGATTCTTCGGGTTTGCCGATTTCAGCGAGGACGCCTGCGTAATTGAGGGCGATGGTGGGTTCGGCTGGTTCGAGTGCGTACGCGCGGGTTGCAGGTTCGAGTGCACCGGCTTTGTTGTCGCCCATCAGGTTGACGGCGGCGAGGACGTTGAGGGCTTGCGCGGTCGGTGAGAGCTCGACAGCTTTGCGCGCGTGCGCAAGAGCTTCGGCGGGCTTGGTGAGTGCGCCGAAAATGTTCGCGGCCAGTTCATGTCGACGGCCTTGTGTGGTTGCGTCGGCGTGCGGCTCGAGAGCGAGGGCACGCTGGGCGTGGAAGAGTGCGGCGTCGGGCCTTGCGGTGAAGAGCAGCGCGGCGGCCATCCATTCGTGGGCGAGAGCATCGTTGGGCTTGCTTCTCAGTTGCTGCAAGAGCAGCGGATGCGCGTCGGCGTATCGGCCTTGGGCCAGCAGGTTGTCGGCTTTGGTCATCGCCGGGGAGAGCATGGAGCGGAGCGTAGTCGCTAGCACTCGCGCGGAGCATCGCGAGGCAGTTCGCCGAGTTCTTCGAATTGGTAGCTGGTGATGAAGTCGGACATGTCCTGGCCATTGATGACGCCATCTTGATTGAAGTCGGCGCAGGGATCGCTGGAATCGAACCACTCGATGAAGAGCCGAAAGTCTTCGTTGGTCAGCCAGTTGTCGTCGGTGACGTCGGCGCGGAGGACATCGCGGATGACGAGGTAGCGATGGGACCACTCGCCGAAGTATGGGTTGGGACGGTTGGATTCGATCATCGCGGTGGCGACGCGGTCGAGGTCGTTGATGATGGGTTTGGGTGGGGTGGGTTGTGTGGTTGGTGTCGTGGAAGGCGAAGTCGATTTGGACTTTGCGTCAGACCGTGGTGGTTGTTGGGCTTTGCCTGAGTTGTTCGCGGTCGTTGGCGAAAGCTTGCCGCGATGAACGACGGACTGCGTGTACAACACCGCGAAGCCGCAGAGGGCTGCGAGCAATATCGTGATGATGACCAGTGGGGTCCGCATTGTGAGGATGGTTCGGTAAGGCGAGAGCAAAAGAAACACCGAAACAAGTTGAATGGTGGGATTCGATAAGAATTGGCGGCTGCTCGGATAGGGCCAATTGGATTATGTTTGGCGGCGGGACGACCGGCAGAGCGACAGGTTGGCCGTGGACGACGAACTTCCGAGGCGAGGCCTACCCTCCCCTCCCCAGCATTCCCGGGTGGATTCGGGTAAGCTGTGGCAATTCGCTGGTGTGCGTCTACTGGTGGCATCTGGCCTTGGTGGGCGTGCGTATGGCATTTTGATCGCTTAATGGGTTCGCTCGATGGGTTCGTTTGATTGATTGGTGATCCGGTGGAGGTTCTCGCAGTATGGAAAAGCTCTTCTACACGCTCGAAGAAGCCGCCCAGCGGCTGGGTAAGTCGGCGGACGATGTTCGCACCATGGCCGCTCGTGGGCAGCTCAGCGAGTTCCGTGACCGCGATCGCCTGATGTTCAAGAAGGAGCAGGTTGATTTGCTGGCGGGCGGCGAAGACGACAGCCTGCGGCTGGCGGACTCGGGCGAATTGGAGCCGGTTGGCCTTGCCAGCAGCGGCACCGCGCCGGGCATCAAGCCTGACAAGAAAGAAAGCACCGGCTCGGGCTTCAATCTGCTCGAGCTTGATGCGACCGATGAAGCGGACGCCAATGCGGTCACGCGCGTGGCGGCGGCTCCCAGCTCGCTGGTTGACCCGGGCGATGACAAGGGCAAGAGCGGCAGCGCGGGTCTGCTCGACCTGACGCGCGAAGCTGACGACACCAGCCTGGGTGCGGGCTTGCTCGAAGACGTGTACGGCAGCGAAACCGTTGCCAGCGCGACGGTTGCTGAAGAAGGCGGCTTGGGCGGTGCGGCCGCCGGCGGCGGCGGATCGCTTTTTGAAAGCCCCAGCAGCAGCACGGGCGGCGACTTTGATGCGGCTCCGGCTGGCAATGTCATGGCTGGCCCGGTTGAAGTTTACGATGGCCCTGGTTCGGGCCTGGTTGGCGGCTTGGCGGTTGGCGCAATCGCGGCTCTCGCGGTGGCAGCTTTCACGCTGATTGCCGGCATGAACAGCACCACGGGTGGCGGGCTGGTGGCAACCATCGGCAACAGCATGTTCATCATCGTGGGCGTGTGTGCGTTGATTGCTCTGCTGGGTGCGGGGATTGGATGGTTCTTGGGTAAGAAGAGCTGAACGCGGATCAAGCAAGTATCGATGAAAACGACGCGAGTGATTCGCGTCGTTTTTTTCATTGGTCAGCGTTTACTCAACCACATCCTCGTCAACATCCCGGCGGAAATCGAGCAAGGGAGTGCCGAGTTCGCAATCTTCCATGTTCCAGAACCAAAGTGGCCGAAGGCCTCGAAAACAGACCCGCAACCACACATGGCCCGCGATCACATGCTTGAGTTCGAGGCCGACGCACGCGTCCAGCAACGTGCCGGGATCCCAGACATCATCGTTCTTCCCATAGAAAGTTGTCGTGAATCTCTCGGCTGCGCGGGTGCCGGTTAGTGCATCCGGACGCTCGCGCCGCCAGTTCCAGCACACGCGATCAAACTGCATGTCGATGTGCAAGAGTGACTGCGAGAGCAGAAACGTGACTGAGGACTCACTCCAACGCCAGTCGAGAAGTCTGCCGCCCGACAGCTCTCGGCTTTGGGCATACGAACGTCGCTGTCGATCTGACTGCATAGCCCGTGCGATGCATTCTTCGGGAGACGGCGATGCGAACGAAAACTCGCTCAACTTTCCAAAACGCTTGTCAATATGACGCATCAAGATACGTGCGGCCAATCAATCGCCTTGTCGGTCGTTGTGACAAGGTCTGCCGCGTGAGTTGATGGTAGTCTGACAACTGTCCCCAATCGCATCTTCATGCCGGCTTCGCCGCCCCGGCTGCAAGAACCATTGGCTATCCGCGCGTCTAGCCGATTCGTCGCACTCGACACGAGTTGCACAGGTTGTACACGCTTCTTCCCCATACGAAATCCTATGAATTCCGGCGGCCTATTGCGACCCGCCGCGATTTTCCCGCGTCTACTATCGCAGACTATGAAGGTTATCTGCGATCGCGCCGCTCTGATGGACGCCATCAATCTGGTTTCTTCCGCCGTTGCAAGCCGCAGCCCTAAGCCGCAGCTTGGGTGTATTCGCCTGACTGCAAGCAAGGCCAATGGTGCGGGCGATCTCACGCTGTCGGGCACGGACGCGGAGATTGCGCTCAAGCTGACGCTGACGCAGGTGGACGTGCAGAAGCCGGGCGAGGCGCTGATTCCGGCGGACAAGCTCAAGAGCATTGTCGCGGCGGAAGAGGGCGAGCCCACGCTGACGATTGAAGTTGACGATGACATTTGCCACATCAAGGGTGCCGACGCGCACTTCAAGGTGTTTGGCTATCCGGCCAATGACTTCCCGCCGATTCCTGATTTTGCGGGCGTGGTTGCGGGCAACATGGGTGAACCCAAAGCCAAAGCCGTGATGACCCACCCCGCAGGCTCGCTCGCGCAGCTTGTGGCGCGGACCAGCTTCGCGGTTGCGCGCGAGAACTCGCGATATGCGATCAACGGCGTGCTGATGAAGCGCGACGGCAAGCGATTGGAGATGGTTGCGACCGATGGTCGGCGCCTTGCGCTGGCTCGCGCGGCACTCTCTGGCGGCGATAAAGATGCGAAGGCTGTTTCGTGCATTATTCCGACGAAGGCGCTGGGTGTGTTGCAGCGGCTGATTGCAAGCCATGACGAGCCGGTGCAGATTGCGGTGACGGATGCGCAGATTCTGTTCAGCTTCGGCACTGCTGGCAGCCCGGGGCGTGCGGTGCTGGTGAGCAACCTGGTCGAGGGTTCGTTCCCTCCGTACGAAGACGTGTTGCCCAAGGACAGCGATAAGAAAGTGACGTTTGATCGCGACGTGATCGCCAGCGCGGTGCGGCGTGCGGCCTTGCTGACGAACGAAGAAAGCCGAGGCGTGCGGCTGGCGTTCAAGAGCAAGGGCAAGACGCTCGAGCTTTCGAGCCGGGCCGCGGAAGTGGGCGAAGCCAACATTCGCGTGGACGTGACGGCGTACGAAGGCGATGATCTGGAAATCGGCTTCAATCCGCAGTTCATCGTCGACGCGATGAAGGTGATTCAAGATCCGGAAGTGATCATGGAGCTGAAGGCTCCCAACAAGCCCGGCCTCATCAAGAGCGGGACGGATTTCTTGTATGTGGTGATGCCGGTGAGCTTGACCTGAGCTCGACCTCAGCTTGACCCGAGCTTGATCTGATCACACGAACGACCAAACAGACGCCCCATCGCGTGCGTGACGGGGCGTTTTTCTTTGGGCTATGCGGGTTGTTGCGGCCATCGGTGGTCTAGCGATGGTCTGACTACGGTCACTCATGGCCCGAGTAGAAAAAGAGAGTGCGACCAAGGTTCGATTGCAACGCGTGTTGGCTGACGCTGGCATCGCCGCTCGGCGCGTGTGTGAGCGGCTGATTGCCGACGGGCGGGTGGTGGTCAACGGGCACAAGATGACGGAGCTGCCCATCTTTGTTGATCCGGCGGTTGATCGCATCACGGTGGATGGCAAGCTGATTCCGCCGCCGCAGGAAAAGGTGTACATCATGCTGCACAAGCCGGCGCGGACGATTGTCGCGACGGCGGATGAGCCTGGGCTTGAGCGGCGGACGGCGATGCATCTGGTGGACCATCCGGCGCGGGCGTGGTTGTTTCCGGTGGGGCGGCTTGATTATGACACGACGGGGCTGTTGCTGCTGACCAACGATGGCGAGTTTGCGAACTTTGTGACGCATCCGAGCAAGGGCGTGACCAAGGTGTATCACGCGTGGGTGAAGGGGCATGTGAACGAAGAGACGCTGGCGAAGATTCGTCGGCAGAGCAAGCTGGTGGCGAAGGCTGCGATTGCGGAGAAGCGCAAGAACGCAAGGCAGGCGATGGGCTCGTGGGCGGCGAGTGAGTTGCCTGCGGGTAAGAAGAAGATGCCATTACGCCAATTGACGCGCGCGTGTTGCGGATTGATGATGGCAAGACGGTGCTGGAAGTGGAGCTGATTGACAATCGCGCGCCGCTGCGCGATGTGTTGCTGGCGGCGGGGCTGGATGTGCGCAAGCTGGTGCGCGTGCGCATTGGCCAACTTGAGATGAAGACGCTGCAGCCTGGCGCGTGGCGCGAATTGCAGCCCAAGGAAGTGCGCGCGATGATGCGGCCCGACTGGCACAAGCGGGGCGAGAAGGGCAAAATCAGCGGAAAATCGGCTGGCAAGGGCGGATTTGGCAAGGAAAGTGGACGCGGCGGGGGAAAAACGCCGAATGCTCCAGCAGCTTCGGCGGCTGTGGAACAGGCGACGCAGCGCGCGCTGGCATTGCTTGCCGGGCGCGGCACCAGCGGGCAGGATGCCACCAGCAAAACTGCAACCAGCGTGATGGGCAAGAACAAGCGAGCGGCGGGGAACGAAGCGGCACGGCTGAAGGCAGCCAGCGAGTCGCAGAACGAACCGACGCGGCGCAAGCCTCGCACGCTCATGCCTGATTGATGCTGGATTGAAGGGAAGCGGTGGCGACACTGTTGGCGAGCGAACAAGAGGCCTGCGACGAGCGAACAACACGCGAGTGATGCGACGTTACGAGTAATTGACGATGGCAAAAGACTCTCCCACTACTTCTGGTTTGCCGCATGCGGATGAAATTCCACTGCCCAAGTGGGCGCCCACGTGGATGCCGCGGACGCGCGTACTGATGCGGCTGGTGGGCAGCAACTATCGCCAGAGTCAAATTACGCGGATGGCGGCGGCGTTGAGTTTTCGCACGATTTTTGCGATTATTCCGGTGCTGGTCATCGGCCTGGTGGTGCTGCACCGGTTTGTGAACGAGCAGCAGGTGCGCGATGTGGTGACCAGCGTGCTGGAATACGCGGGGCTGGCAAACATTGTGGTGGAGAAGGTTGAGCCTTCAAAACAAGCTGCGGCTGTGGTGCCGGGAATCAATATTTTTGCGTTTGGTGGGGCCGCGCCCAGTGCCGAGGTTGTGCAACAGACCGCGCAAGCCGCGCGGCTGGATGAACTCATCAAGCAGCTCATGCAACGCGTGGAGTCGATCAACTTTGGCGCTATCGGGTTCATTGGTGCGCTCATGTTGATTTACGCGGCACTGTCGATGGTGGTGGAGACGGAAAAAGCGTTTAATCAAATCGCAGGTGCGACGGCGGGCAAGACGTGGGTACGGCGTGTGACGCAGTACTGGGCGCTACTCACGCTAGGGCCGGTGTTCTTGGTGCTGAGCTTTGGTGTGAGTGAAGCTGCGAGCAGGACGGCGAAAAGCTGGGTGGGCGTTGCGCAAGAGACGCGGCTAGTTGAAGCGGCAGCGAGCGGCGGCGCGAGCGATGCGACTGGCGCGACCAACATGGCGAATCAGCCGCCGGTCGCGAAGAAGACGCTTGCGGATCGCGCAAGGCAGAGCACGGTTGCGACGGTGGGCTTCGCGATTTCATGTGCGATTTCTACCGTCATGCTGCTGGTGTTGTATACGAGTATTCCCAATACGCGCATTCATGTGCCTAGTGCTGCGGCGGGAGCAGCGTTTGCCGCGATTGTGTGGGAAGCCAGCAAATGGGCATTCACCGCGTACGTGCGATACAGCACGGGTTATGCGCAGTTGTACGGCGTGATCGCGCTCATTCCGCTCTTCTTGCTGTGGGTGTATGTCACGTGGATTGTCATGCTGCTGGGCTTTCAATTCACGGTTGTCATGCAGACGTATCGCAAACTCAGCCGAGAAGACTTCAAGCGATCGCTCATGGTGTCGCTGGGCATGATTCCTGATCCGCGCGACAGTGGCGCGGAAGGCGTGCTGCTGGTTCACCCCGCGTCAACTCTGGTCATCATGTGTGCGATCACGCAGCGATTTCGCAAGGGACAAACCGCGGATCGCCAGACTCTCGCGATGGCGACGAGTTTGGACGAGTCTCTGGTGGATGTGCTGCTGAAGCGGCTGCACGCGGCGAAGTTGCTGGTGGAAGTTGTGGACAACGATCCGACGATTGACACTTTCATGCTCGCGAAAGCTCCGGAATTCATTCTCGCGACTGAGGTCATTGCGCTGAACGATCCGCCGGGTACGGCGATGCATGGCGAGCACGCGGTGCTGGCGACGACCATCGACAAGGCTCGGCGCGATGCGTTCTTTGGGAAGAGTTTGGCGGATGTGGTGGCAAGTCTTTCGCCGCAGGCGCCGATGAGTTCTGAGGGTGGCCCGGTCGGTGGCGGGGTCGGTGGGGCGGTCGTTGCGGGGTAAGTTTTGGGGCGAGATTGCCCTGCGGGATTTGGATTTGTCGGTCGGAGATCCGGACCTTCGCATGGTCTCGGGTCCTGCGTTGGGGTGCGTTACTTTGCGAAGATTTCGACTTCTTGCATGCGGTGTTTGCCCAAACCCACGTTGTGGGTTTCGTAGACGCTTGCTTGCAGCCATGGCGCGAGGAAAGTGTGATCAATCGCGAGCAGCGGCACCCGATTTGGAAACGTCAGCGCGGGGCCAAAGCCGGCTTGTTCATATGCACCGATGAGCGAACCGGTGTCGAAGCGGGTGAGGGTGTTGAGCGAGTTTGAGCCGCGTGGGGTGTTGGTATCGCCTGCGATGATGTCAGGCGTGCGGAGCGGGTTGGTTTTCGCATCGGGCCAGGTATCAGCGGCATCTTTGCCATCGGCGGTTCGCACGAGGTAGTTGCTCATGTTGTCGAGCGTGTGGCGGGCTTGACGCATCATGCGGTCGCGCGGAATGTCGGGGTCGCTGGGAAGATCGACGAGCCAGATGACAGTCGGCCTGCCCAGTTGCTGCGTCGTGTCGAGTTGCACGAGCAGCGCGACACCTTTATCGATGCTGAGTTGGCCGCCGCCGGACCAAGTGAATCTTCGTACTTGTGCGCCTTCAACGCCCAACTCAACGCCAGCCCAGCGCATGACGGGATACTTACTGATGATCGACAGCCGACCATAGATAACGGCAGCGGCTGGCTGGTCGATTGTGCCCGCGCGGCCCATGGCCTGCGTCACCGGCGCGAGCGAGCGGCCCCAAGGCGCATTGGCGATGAGCATGATGTCAGGACGCATGCCGATCATCGCTTGCATGGCGTCATCAAATCGCTCGATTTCACTCGGGTTCCAAGCTATAAGCCGCGTGGGCGATGTGGGCGACTTTCGCGAGAAGACATTGAAGAGTCGCCACTCGCCGAAGATCATGCCAAGAGTGACAACGCCGAAGAAGCACCACGCGATGGTGCGCCAGCGCGAGCTGCGCTTGCCGGGTCTTGCGTTACGCCAAGTGTCATCGCGCGTGTCGCTGGTTTCGTATCGCGGGAAGGCGAAGCGTGCGAGCAGCGCTGAGAGTCCGAGGCACATCGCCGAACCAGGCACGATGATCCAACTCGGCATCCAGAGAACGAATTGGCTCCAGAAAAAGCGATCGGAGACAAGCCGGCCTGTGATCCACGCGAGCAGCGCGAACCATGCGAGAGCGAGCAGTGCCCTGCTGGCCCAGCGAAGCGGCACGATGATCAGGCGTGGATCGTTCATGGTTGCGCGGGGGGTGTGGAGGTAGATTCAGGTTCGAGTCGCACGCCGCAAACCACCGCCATGATGCGGCGGAGGCGAACAGGAGCGACGTTGACAACATCGAGCAAAGCTTCATGCAGGAAGACGCGTGCAAGCACGAGGAAAAGCATGCTGGTGACGCCGCCTGCGATGCTGAGCCTGAGCAGATCGACGATCGCGAGTTTGATGGTGTCGCTGCCGAAGGGGATGTGCTGAGGAAGACTGCCGCGGAGATTGAGGAAGTGATCTGCCGACCAACCCGCAGCACCGGCGATGATGGCGATGATCCAGGAACTGCACATGGCAACCGCAAGTTTGCGGCGAGGCAAACCGAGTTGCTTGGTGACCCACATGCAGATACCCGCTCGACTGACGAACAGCCAAAGGCCCGCACCCAGTGAGACAGTTGTCGCATCGGGCTTGACGAGTGCGGCGAGGCAGCAACTGAGCGTGAGGCCTACTCCTTCGAACAACGTGAGCCATGCGTAGAGCTTGAAGCGGCCTTGTGCCATCAAGAGCGCCGAAGTGAGTCCGAATGTAATGCGCCAGGAGAAGAAAACGCCCAGCGCAATCGTCGCGGGCACAACGGCGGCCCACTTGCCGTGCCAGAGCAGGCCTTCAAGCGCGGGCATGCACGCGGCAAGACCCAAGCTTGCGATGCTGGCGATGAGCATGAGCGTGCGCAGGCTGCGCAGCACGGCTTGGCCTTGCCGAATGGGATCGTCGTTGAGTCGCGTGAGTGCGGGCATAAGCACCATCACAACACTCACGCCCAGCATGACACCAACTTGTGCAGTGATGGAATATCCAAAGTAGAACAAGCCGTTCTGGTCTGCCGACAACAGCCCCAGCGGCAATAGCACCATGAACGGCGCCCAATCGATACTGAAATTGGCGAGTGAGCCGAACATGAGCCAGCGGCTGTCGCCCAGAAGCTTTGGCCACTTGTCGCGCTCGGCTGGTAGCTTCCAAATTCGCTTCTTGTCTGAACGACCGTAGATGATCGTCTCAGCCGCGGCGGCAATGACCGCAGGAATGGCGAGTGCCATCGCGCCAAGCCCGCCCAGTGCGAAGCCGATGCTTGACAACTGGCGCAGCGAGTTGGACCAGAAAGCGATTTTGCTACCGCGAGCGAATTCGAGATCGATCCGCATTTTGCTTTGCAACATGCTGCCCAAGGTACCGATTGGTGCAGCCATGCCGATGACGATGATGACGTACGCGAAGCTCGGTTTGTTGAGATACGCAGCAAGCGGAAACGCAACCGCTGCGATGATGCTCGCCATGAGCATGTTGTACCAGAATGCCAGCCAGTATGTAGGTCCGGCGAGTTTGTCGTAGTTGTCTTGGCCGCGTTGGATGACCAACTCGCGCATGCCGGCATCGCGGCACACGATGATCAAACCGGCAAATGCTGTTGCAACCGCGAAGACGCTGAAGTCGCTGGGATCAAGCTGCCATCCGAGCACGATCTGCGCCAAGCTTGTCAGCAGCTTGTTTGCGACGGTCACGGCGACGATCCACGCCATGCCGTGACCCACGCGCGCACCCAAAGCCTCGGCCGGAGCAGCCGTTGGCGGGTTTGGCAGAGATTCGATGGCGGCGTCTTTCATGCAATTTCAGGCGAATGGGTCACTATAACCAAGTGTTGAGAGAATACGACACAAAGGGAGATAATCGGTGATTGCAAGCGAAAGATTGCAGCATGATCACGACAACGTCCACGACTTCAACAAAGACTGCGGCAGGGCCTTCGCCGCTGGCGGGCAAACGCATCATCGTGACGGGCGGCGCGGGCTTTTTGGGCCGGCACGTCAAGCAGCGGCTGCTGGCGCGGGGTGTGAAGGAAGAACACATTTGCATTCCCCGTCGCAAAGATGTGGACCTGACGGACAACGCAAGCGTTGCGCGTCTTTACCGCGAGGCCTTCGCGAATGCGAAAGCCGATGTCGTGCTGCACCTTGCCGCTGAGGTTGGTGGCATTGGTGCGAACCGCAAAAATCCGGGACGATACTTCTACGCCAACATGGCGATGGCGATGCACCTGATTGAACACGCCCGGCTCGACGGACTGATCGAACGCGGCGGCGTCTTCTTGCAGACCGGTACGATTTGTGCGTACCCAAAGTTCGCCAATGTTCCGTTTCGCGAAGATGAAGTGTGGGACGGCTACCCCGAAGAGACCAACGCTCCCTACGGCGTGGCGAAAAAAGCCGCATGGCAGATGCTCGATGCGTACAAGCTGCAATACGGCATGCAGAGTTCGTATGTGCTGCCCGTGAACTTGTACGGACCTTGGGACAACTTCGATCTTGAAAGCAGCCACGTCATTCCCGCGCTGATTCGCAAATGCGTCGAAGCCCAGCAACGCGGCGACAAAGTTCTGCCTGTGTGGGGCACAGGCAGCGCGAGCCGTGAGTTCTTGTATGTTGATGACGCCGCTGAGGGGATCATTCGTGCAGCCGAAGTGATGCGCGACCCTACGCCCATCAATCTGGGCGCGGGTTTTGAAATCACGATCAAGAATCTCGTCGAGCTGATCGTGAAACTATCGGGTTTCAAGGGAGAAATCGCGTGGGATCCAACCAAGCCCGACGGCCAACCGCGGCGAAGCCTGGATGTGACGCGCGCGGAGAAGTTGTTGGGCTGGAAGGCGCAGGTTGGGTTTGAAGATGGACTGAAGCGGACGATTGCGTGGTATCGGGAGAATGCGAAGTAACTTGATTGCTCACAGGATTGCGCATGCATGGCGCAGCGCGTCTTTATAACTCGTTGCTGCGAAGCGCTATAACCACTCACGGACTTCAGTGGGCCTCCTTTCCCACCGATCCCCTCTCTATGCGGGGAATTTCGCCCAACATCGATACCCGGGTCATGGCGAGTAACTTCGCCATCGCGCGGACGTCGCGTGAGGTGAACGACTCGCTCACGAAGCTCGCAACCGGCAAGAAAATTAATCGAGCGGCGGACGACCCTGCGGGTATGACCGCTGTCGAAGCGATGAACGCGCAGGAGCGCACGCTGCAGAAGAAAATCAAGAACTTGGACTTTCAGCGCATTCAGCTTGATGCGCGCGAAGGCGGTGAGTCGGCGTTCGCTGAGGCGTACCTCGAACTGCAATCGCTGGTTGTGACGGCCGCTAACAGTGGCGCGCTGAGCACGGAAGAGCGCGAGGCGTTGCAGGTGCAGCTTGACGGCACGTTGCAGGGCATGCAATACGTCGCCAATACAACCAACTTTCGCGGCCAGCAGTTGTTCTCCGGGCGAAACATCTTTCTCGAAGGCAGCATCACCGAAGTTGTTGATGGCCAGCCCGTCACGTATTCGCTCAAAGACCTGCAACGCGGCGGTAAGCTCAATCTCGTCAATGGCGACATGGCACTGGCGCAGAAAGTTGTTGACGCCGCACAGAAGGGCAGCAGCGGCCGGCGAGCAGCAATCGGCAACGCAACGCGCGACATCGAAAGCCAGCAGCGCGTGTTGATGGTCGAACTCGAAAACCTGACCGGCGCCAAAAGCCAGATCGAAGACACCGACTACGCGGCGGAAACGTCCACGCTGGTGCGGGCCCAGCTCTTGCAACAGTCGTCCATCGCGACGCGCGAGATCGCAATCAACTTGCAGCGCGACACCGTGCTGAGCTTGCTTGAGGGCGTGAAGCGGTAAGGCCCGTCGCAGCCCCATCGCTCCCCCGGTACTCCTGAAGGCAACCCTCCCCCATCTCAGGAAAGCGATTTCACGGGGTTTTTCTGCATCCGCGAATTCTTGTAAAATGCCCGGAAACGCGCGGCAACCCAATTGCGAAGAATCCGTTACTCGCCGGGGTGGCCCGGGCGTGATGGCATTCACGCGTCAATCTGACGCGGCGATTGTGCGCTTAGCGGCTTTTTCTGCGGGTTGCTGGCGGTTTTTGTCGCTGGCAGGTGGTTCGTGTTGTTCGTTCTGGCGTTTCGCACGCAAGGAGTTTTCCATGGCAACTGGTCGTCTGGGCAGGAGTTCTTTGGTCTTCGGGCTGGCCGCGTTGTTGGTCGCCGCTGGAACCGCTGGCGTCACCGTCGCCCAAGACGCACCCCCCGGTGCTCCCGCTGGCGCGCCAGCCGCGGAGAAGCCCGACTTCAAACCATGGGCCGAGGTGGGCAAGGGTTTCACCGAAGTCGAAAGTGCCGACGGCAAGAGTTTCTTCAAGCTATGGCGTAAGGACAAAGACAGCAGCCTGCTGGGCGAACTGCCGCGCGGGTATGAAGGTCAGCGGCATTTCATCGCGCTGACCGTCGCAAGTGGCGAGGACTACGCGGGCTTGCAGTTTGGCGAGATGTATGTGTACTGGAAGCGATTCAACGATCGCCTGCTGCTGATTGAGCCCAACGTCGAGACGCGCAGCACGGGCGATCAGGAAAGCAAGAGCAGCGTCCAGAACATCTTCACCGATCGCGTGGTGCTGGATATCCCGATCCTCACGATGGGTCCGGGCGGACAACCCGTGATTGATCTGCGCGAGCTTCTGGTGAATCGCGCGGCTTCCTTTTTCGGCCCGCGCATGAACGGCGCGAACACGCGCGTGGCGCAGATCAAGGTCTGCAAGAGCTTTGAAGAGAACAACGAAATCTCATTCGAAATGCCCAACCGCGAAGGTCGCCTGCAGGAGTTTCACTACAGCCTGAGCATCATCAAGGACAATCCCTCGTACAAGCCGCGCGTGGCAGACGCGCGCGTGGGTTACTTCACGACGGTGTATCGCGACCTTGGTAAATTCACGGACAAAGAAAAGTGGGTGCGCTACATCAACCGCTGGCACATTGAAAAGCGCGACCCCAAGCTCGCGATGAGCCCGCCCAAGGAACCGATCGTGTATTACCTCGACGCGCGCATTCCCGTGCGTTACCGCCAGGCTGTGCGCGAGGGCGTGCTGGGCTGGAACAAGGCCTTCGAGCAGGTTGGCATTCAGAACGCCATCGAGGTGTATCAACAGGATGAAGTGACCGGGGCCCACATGGACAAGGACCCTGAGAACGTCAAGTACAACTTCATTCGCTGGCTCAGCAACGACATCGGCACCGCCATCGGGCCTTCACGCGTTCACCCGCTTACGGGCCAAATCCTCGACGCCGACGTGATTCTCACCGACGGTTGGATTCGTTACTTCTGGGCACAATTCAACGAAATCATGCCCGAAATCGTCATGGACGGCATGAGCCCCGAAACGCTCGCGTGGCTCGAAACCCGCCCGCAATGGGACCCTCGCGTGCGCCTGGCTGATCCGGGCAAGCGTCCCATGATCCTCGCGGAGCGCGCGCGCAAGGGCATTCAAGCTTGGGGTGGCCATCCCATCGCTGTGACCAAGCACGAGCAGAGCGATCTCCTTGGCGAAGACGGCGGCCATGTGATGGACCGCATGATGGGCAACAACGAATACGACGGGCTCATCAATCGCACCAGTCAGGTCAACGGCTTGTGCCTCGCCGCTCGCGGCAAGGCTCTTGACATGGCCATGATGCGACTTTCGATGGAAGTGCTGGGCAATGACACCGCTTTCGACGAAGCGGCAGGTATGGCACAAGATGGCGACAACGCCGGGGGCGATAACAAGGACGAAGAAAAGAAAGACGATAAGAAAGACGACAAGAAAAAGAAGAAAGCCGCCCCCGAGCTTGACGGCATTCCTGATTGGTTTGTCGAACCCTTGCTGCGCGACTTGGTGCTGCACGAAGTTGGTCACACGCTGGGTCTGCGTCACAACTTCAAGGCCAGCACGCAGTACACCGTTGCCGAGATCAACAGCCCGCAAATCAAGGGTCAAAAGCCCTTCGCAGCGAGCGTGATGGATTACATCGGCCCCAACATGGCCATTGAAAACGGCAAGATCGTGGGCGACGTGTCCATGCTCGACATTGGCGTCTACGACAAGTGGGCCATCGAGTATGGCTACACCATGGGCGACACTAAAGACGTGCTCAAGCGCGTCGGCGAACAAGGACTCGACTTTGGCACCGACGAAGATACGGCAGGCCCCGATCCGCGCTCGCGTCGCTACGACTTCGGCAAAGACCCCATCACTTGGAGCCAGCAGCGCATGGAGTTGGCCCGCTACCACCGCGCGCGACTGCTCGACAAGTTCATCAAAGATGGCGAAAGCTGGAGCAAGGTTCGCCGGGGCTACACCATCACGCTGGGCATGCAAATGACCGGCGTGACCACCATGACCAACTGGGTCGGCGGCGTGCTCGTCAATCGTGACTTCAAGGGCGATCCGGGCAACCGCAAGCCGTTGACTGTTGTGCCCGCCGCTGAGCAGCGCGCAGCACTCAAGTTCGCGATCGACAACAGCTTCTTTGACGAAGCCTTCGGCCTAACACCCGAACTGCTCGAATACATGAGCAGCGACAAATGGCTCGACGCGGGCGGCATCAGCGAAGCGATTCAGGAAAATGCGTTTCCCATTCACGATCGCATCGGTGGCATGCAAGCCAGCGTGATGACGATGCTCCTCAACCCCACCACTGTTCGCCGAGTCTTCGACAACGAATTCCGTGTGCCCAGTGGCGACGACGCATTCACCTTGCCCGAACTCTTCGACACCATCGGTGATGCGGCTTGGAAGGAGCTTGACAAAGGCCCCAGCGGCTCGAGTGCGCGCAAGCCCTACATCAGCAGCCTGCGCCGCAACCTGCAGCGTGAATACATCGATCGCATGATCGACCTTTCGCTGCCGGGCGGATCGTTTGGTGAAGTCGCCAAGCCCGTGAGCAATCTCGCAACTAAAGAGCTGCGTCAACTTGTCGACAAGATCACCGGCATCATCGGCAAGGAGGGCAAAGACAGCAGCGGGCTTGATCCCTACAGCTATGCTCACCTGTCCGAAGCCAAGATCCGCATCGAGAAAGCACTCGACGCGCAGTACATCTACAACGCCGACCAAATCGGCGGAGGCGGCTTCGGTGGCTTCTTCTTCGGTCGCGAAACCAAATAAGAACACGAGGGCGCAAACCTTCGAAAAAGCTCGCAGTCTCGCAAACTAGTTCATGCCACAAGCCGCCGGGTGCAGACCCGGCGGTTTTTCGTTTCATTGTGAACTTCTAGGCCGCTTCCGCCGGCGGCAACTGCTCCTGCGAACCGTCCTCAACCTTCGCCACCTCCGGTTTCACATCGTGCTTGGCGTCTTTTTTGGCGTCCGGCTTCAAATCTGCATGCACACGATTCTCCATCGAGCGATACAGCGCCAGCAAATCAAACTCCCCATGCTCGGCAGGCTCAAAGTTGTCGCCGCTCACATCTTCGCCGTCCATCGCGATGATCGAGACATCCCGATGCTCACGCAGATCGATGCGAACAACCTTGCCGCGTTGCTTCATCGGTCTGGGGTCAAACTCTTGCAGCACTTCCACCAGCGGCTTGCAGGGGTTGTTGACATCCCAGCTCACAACCACCGCATCTTGCTGGGTGCTCAGCCGCACTACGCTGCCCGGCGCGTACACCGGAATCACACTCATAAGCGCCTTGAACACAACCGGGTCAAACTTCTTGCGCATGGGCTCATCCAGCATGTGCCGCAGCGCCCGCACCGTCGGAATCGTCGGCGTGAGTTTCGAATTGCTCCCCGGCGCGTGCGCAGGGTTCTTGATGCGCGAGAATGTCTCTGCCGCCGCGACGATGCGGGCAAGCACATGCACATCACGCTCAGCCGCAGGTCGCGTGCCGCCGCGAAGGCTGGGCCGCTCAGGAAACCCGGTGCCATCCCAAGCCTGATGGTGGTGCAGCGCGATGATCGCGGCAGTCGGATCAAGCACGCCTCGCATCATGTCGTAACCCAGCGCGGTATGCGTGCGCCATTCAGGATCGGTTGTGTCGAGCGTTGCGTTGTAGCGATCAAGCGCAGCCTGTGATACGCGCAACATGCCGATGTCGTGCAGCAACGCGCCGATGCCAAGACTCGTCAAGTCTTTCGCGCGTCCGGCTGGCAGCGATCTGCGCTCGCGCACAAGATAAAAATCCAGTCGCATGCCCATCATGAGGCTGAGCGCTGCGACGTTGCCGCTGTGCCGCACGAACGGCTTGTCAGCGTGCGCCACCTGCGAAATCCACAACGCGCTCTGCGGACTATCCGCCAGATGTCGCGTCACACTCAGCAGTGCTTTCTTGCACGCATAAAAATCAATCTCGACTGTGTTGCGCACCATCGCCTGATCGATCACGTTGCCGATGCGAGTCGTCAGCGTGCGATAGTTGGCCATGAGCTGCGGATCAACAAACCGCACGAGATGCTCGAGGCCCGGATAGCGAATCCACACTTCATGAATGCCAAGCTGCATCAAGTGCGGAATCGAGTACGCATCCAGCGGCGCACCCTGGCGCAGCAATACCACATCAGGATGCCCTGGATGGTGAATCGCCATCGCGACTTCCATCCCGGGTCGAGCGTGTTGGAGCAACAGACGCAGCACGACATAGCTATCGGTACTTTGCAAGCGGGCGCGAAGCAAGCTTCAGCCCACAACGGGGATTCGTCCGCGAGCGCAACAGTCAGGCAAGCGAGGCAACTTCGTCGTGAAATCTCGGACGTTACTCGGGACGGACCTTGCGAACGAGCGGACGAAGCTGCTTCTGCGGAGCTTTCCAACCAGCTGGCCGCTGCGCGATGAGATACCACGAATCTCGCCAGCCCGGCACAATAGCGGTGACGGCCTCGTACACCTTCTTGACAACTGGCGACAGTTGATACGTCATGTAGTGGTAAGTCTGCAGTTCCACGATGTTCAACCCCAGGCACGCAGCCAGTTGAACCAGATCATCACGGCAGTATTCACGCCGATGCCCGCGCCATGTGCCCTCCGACCAGTAGTACTTGTCAAAGGGCGGGTGATTCGTCTGCCCTCGCAGTAACGAAATCCGCTTGCGAATGTTCACCGCGCTGGGCACGCTGATATACACATAGCCGCCGTCACGCACCAAAGCGGTAAGCGACACCATGAGTTCTCGCGGCGAGTCAATCAGATGCTCGAGCACATGGTGCGACATGACCATGTCAAATTGTCCCTGTGCCCACGGCCAGGGCTTGCCCTGTTCGCTCAAAAAGAAATCCACTTTCCAACGCGCCATAAAACGCAATATGCGATCGCGCATATTGCCCGCCAGGTGCCACTCATCACACAGGTCGTCCGTTGCCGACATGCGGTATCCCAACCCCGCAAGCACGGCGGCGGCATCACCAGGACCACTACCGAAGTCAAGAATAGTCGAGCCGCGTGGCAGGTATTTCTCGATCCGACGAACCGCAAATCCAGCGGCATCGTCGAGGCTCGTTCCCATGTACTCAACAACGGGGAGCGAAGCCTCGACCTCCTGGATGACCCTGGACAGCTCAGCATCGCTGATGGACGCAGTGTTGGTAGTCGGTGTTGCCATACACGCAGGATAGTTGCAAATTCACCTGCGAGACGCTTGCCGCTTCGCGAGTTTCTTGCCCGCCTTCTTCGCGACCTTCTTTATCGCCTTTGCGGGTTTTGTCGCCTGGGCGTTCTTCGCCGCAGGTTTGGCTTTGCTGGCCTTGCCCCCAGCCTTACCTGCAGTGCCGTAGCCCGCCGGAATGCCCTGCGTCCACGTCGTCATGTTCTTGCTCTCGGGGTTGTAGCCATCACCCGGAATCGGATGGCTGCCCTTGGTGAACGTGCTGATGCTCGACAGGTGCGCGGTCTTCGCGTTGTACTTCGCGAGGAATTCCTTTTCAATCCAGCGGTACGTGCGCTCCATGCCGTCGCGCAGGCGCGTCGAAGGTTCCCAGCCCAGGTACTTCTGAATCTTGGTGTTGTCGCTGTTGCGACCGGCCACGCCCTTGGGCGCGTCGAGCTTGTAGTTGCGCTTGAGCTTGATGCCCGCGATCTCTTCCGCGATGCTCACAAGCTGGTTGATGCTCACCAGTTCGCTGCTGCCCAGGTTGATGGGCTCGAGAATGCTGCTGTGCGTGATCATGTTGATCCCGCGCACGCAGTCGTCAACAAACATGAAGCTGCGCGTCTGCGTGCCGTCGCCCCAGATTTCGATCTCGTGCTTGCCGCTGACTTTCGCCGCAATCACCTTGCGACAAATTGCCGCAGGCGCCTTCTCGCGGCCACCTTCCCACGTGCCTTCGGGACCATACACGTTGTGGAAACGCGCCACGCGCGTGTGCATGCCAAAGTCCTCGCGGAAGTGCCGGCACATGCGCTCGCTGAAGAGCTTCTCCCAGCCGTAGCCATCTTCAGGCAGGCCCGGGTACGCGTCCGCTTCTTTCAACGCCGTAATGTCCGCGTTCTTCTGCTTATCCGCGTTGTACACGCACGCCGAGCTCGCGTAGAAGAACCGCTTCACGCCAGCTTCTTGCGCCGCCAGCAGCATGTGCGTGTTCGTCAGCACGCTCAGCATGCACAAGGCCTTATTGTTCTCAATGAATCCCATGCCGCCCATGTCGGCCGCAAGTTGATACACCTCATCCGCCCCCGTGCTCAAGCCGCGACACACCTTAAAGTCCCGGCAGTCGCCCTTGATCGAGCCGGCGTGATTCTCGACATCGCGGAAGACCTGATACCACTCATCCAGCGGCTTGATATCCGCAACGCGAATCTTCTTGACGCCCATCGAGCGGAAGAAGTTGACCAGATGCCCGCCGATGAACCCGCCGCCGCCAGTGACGACAACCGTCATGTCTTTGTTGATCTTCACGCCACCAGTCAGCGAATCACCGTTTGAGGAAGCTTGGGCCACACGAAACTCCTTTAGCAGACAAAGTCAGTCAGAGCCAAAATCTCTCGCCGCTCCCGCCGTTCCCCTGAGCGATGACGAAGGAAGGGATGATAGAAAAGCGATTGCCGCGCAACACGCGAAAATCGGCGCTACATCGCCGAGTTTTGCGAGTTCATGACGAAGTGTTATGGATCGGTAAGCCAGGCTCGCACCTGAAGGACGTTTGCAGCAGTGCCCCAGACTTTCCACCACCGGTGGCACGGGCTTTCAGCCCATGCGAGCCAACAACCACGCCGCCGTCCGCGTAACCCCCTGCGAAATAGACACCTGCGCCCGCCACCCCAGCACGTGTTCCGCCAACGCCGAGTCCAGCACCCGCCGCGGTACGCCGTCTGGCTTGCTCGCATCCCACAGGGTTTGCCCAGCAAACCCCGTCGCGTCGGCACAAGCCTGGGCAAGTTCCCGAATCGAAACCTCCGCCGGCCCCGACAAATTGATCGCCGTATGCCCCGCCGCGTCGAGCTCATCAACACGCTCGCTCGCGATTGCAATCGCCTCCGCCGCGTCTTGCACGAACAGAAAATCTCGCACCGCCGACCCCGTGCCCCAGTTGGTCACGTTCGCTGCGCCGCTGCGAACCGCGTCGACATATCGCTCAATCATCGCGCCCGCCGCGTGGCTCTTGAGCGGATCACCAAAAGCATCGCGCGGGCCGTACAGGTTGGTTGGAATGATGCACACCGCCCGCAAGCCGCGCTCGCGCGCCGCCAGCATCGCGCGATACGTCTCGCGCTTGGCTTCGCCATACCACTGCGTCACCGGATCAAGTTCGCCAGCAAGCACATCCCCTTCGCGATATGGCTGCGATGCTGCTACACCATACATGCACATGTGACCAACACAGATCAAGCTCGGCCGATCCGCATCACGCATCGCAAGCATCGCCCGCACGAGATTCACGCCGCCAAGATTCTCGTGATACATCCGCTCGCCATATGCCTTGCACATGCCAAGGCCACCCGACAAGCCGGCGACGTGAACCACAAATTGCAACCTTCCGCTCGCAGCAGCACTGCTCGTTGCATCTCGCAACATCGCCTTCACAGATTCGACCGAGCGCAGCGTTTCACGCGTATTCGCCGGCGTTGCCACATCATGCCCCCGCGCGCGCAATACATCCACCACATGCGAACCCAAAAATCCCGCCGCCCCCGTCACAAGCACGCGCATCGCGTCACCTCACTGCACGCTGCCCACCAGCGCCGCATTCGTCGGAAATCGCTTCAAAGCCGCCAGCAACTGCTCAACTTGCATAGGCGGCGGCATGCTCAGCAAGCGCCGCCGCAGCGCGGTCATCGTCTTCACTTCAGCGTCGCCCATCAGCAAGTGCTCTTTCCGCGTGCCGCTTTCAGCCAGGTTCAGCGCGGGGAACATGCGTCGCTCGGCGACCTTGCGATCCAAGATCAGCTCCATGTTGCCGCTGCCTTTGAACTCTTCGAAGATCACCTGATCGGCCTGACTACCCGTATCAACCAAGCAGCTCGCGATGATCGTGAGGCTGCCCGCTTCCTCGGTGTTGCGCGCACTACCAAACAGCGCACGCGGCACTTCCAGCGCCCGGCTGTCAAGCCCGCCGCTCAGCGTGCGACCGCTGTTGCTGTGCTTGCGACTGCTGTTGAAAGCCCGGCCCATGCGCGTGATGGAATCTAGCAACACCACCACATGCTTGCCCGCCTCGACCATGCGCTTGCAGCGTTCAATCGTCGTGATCGCCGTATCAATGTGCTTTTCAATCGTGTGATCGTTCGAACTCGCAATCACCCGCACGCGCGACTTCGCTGGCACTTGCGTCTCGCGAGCCTCGGTGCCTGGCCCGCCCACGTCACGCAGTGCCGCCTCGCCCCGCGCAAGCATCTCGCGCTCTTGCTGTCCCACATTCGCAAACGTCCGGCGGAAGTCCGTCACTTCCTCAGGCCGCTCGTCAATCAGCAACACAACCACTTCAATGTCCGCATGGTTCCGCAGCAGGCCCGTTGCAATGTCCTTGAGCAGCGTCGTCTTGCCAGCTTTGGGCGGGCTCACAATCAACGCACGCTGCCCGCGACCAATCGGGCAGAACAAATCAATCAATCGGCATGACGCCGGACAACCCGCGTACTCCAGCGTCAACCGAGGCTGGGGATCAATGCTCGTAAGCTCTTCAAACTTCTTTGCACCGGCCGGCAGCGCAAGCGGATTGCCGTCAACATCCACCGTCGCCGTACCCAGACGATTACCCGAAGGCTGTCCCGACGAACCACTGGAATTAGATTGGTTGCCCGCTTGCCCATTCGCAGGCCCGCCGTCATTACGAAGCGCATTCACCACCGCCGCACCGCCACCAGAACCCCCGCCCTGATAGCCGCGATTTCCCCCGCCGCCACCGCCACCCCCACTACCACCACCGCGACCACGTCGACCTCGTCGGCGTCCCCCGCCGCCGCCATTACCACCTCCACCCCCACCACCGCGCGAATTGCCACCACCGTGGCCACCGCCGCCTCCCCCACCACCATGCCAATTGTCAGCACTCATCCATGACTCCAGAAAACTCGAAAGGCCATTGGCGCTTCGATACCGCCGCGTGGGCGCAGAGGCACCACGCGAGTTGTCAAACGATTCCTGGTTGACCCATCCACGCCGCGCTACAAAGCAGCGGCAGACAGGCACCAGAAGCAAAACCACACATGCGATACGCGTTTGGCGTATCCAAAACAGCCCTAAGCCAGCCCCAGATCAACAAGACTCACGCAAGACGACGCGTGCAGGCAGGCAGCAAGCTACAAGCAGAACTCCCTTTCCAGGCGCAAACTTCTCCCCACGAGAATGCACCATCTTTAGAAAAGGGCGGCATTCGGCGTCATGAGTCGCACCGGAACTGCCCGCAAATCGTACCATACAAAATAGCCGGCGTTGCACACCCGGACACAGAATTGCGATGATGCTCCAGTTCTTTCGGTTACAAACAGGGTCTGGCTGCATCAAGTGCTGTTACAATCCGATATCTTCTTTGCCCAACGTCCCAGATCGCCGATTTCTCTGTTTTCGCCGTGTCCGACCCAAGCCCCAAAGCCCCGCTCCCGACTGCCCCGCCCGTTCCGACGGACGCCGGGTCGATTTGCGTTGCCCAAGAGATTGTTCTGAAAGGACTTCCAGTCTCTCCGGGCATCATTATCGGTACGGTTTTACTGGTTGACGACGAGCACCTCAAGCCCATCCGTCGGGTCCTGCAAAAAGACTCGGTCGCCGCCGAACTGGCCCGGCTCGACGCCGCCATCGAATCGGCGATTGTCGAAATTCAGAACGTCCACGCCCACGCCGAGACGCAGATGGGCAAAGAAACCGCGCAAATTTTTCTCGTGCATCAAATGATGCTGCGAGACAAAAGCGTCGTCGGCCCCATTCGCCAACGCATCGAGAAGGAACAAGTCTGTGCCGAGTACGCCGCGTACGAGGCCCTCGGCGCCCTCGCCAATCAGTTCCGCGCGATGAAAAACAGCGCGTTCGCCACCAAGGTCAACGACATCGACGATCTGCGTCACCGCTTGCACACCCAGCTCGCGGGCGAGCAGCGCAAGCGTCTCGAACATGCCGAGCCCAACACGGTCGTTGTCGCCCGCGACCTGACTCCGAGCCAAACCGCTAGCTTTGATCGCAGCCGAATCGTCGGCTTCGCCACCGACCTGGGCGGCATGACCAGTCACACCGCAATCATCGCAAAAGCCCTTGAAATCCCCGCAGTTGTGGGCGTGCAGCAAATGGCCAAGCACGCCCATGACGGCATGGCGATCATCGTCGATGGCGACACCGGCGCGGTGATTCTGCACCCAAGCCCCAGCACGGTGGCCCAGTACCACCGCATGATCGAGCAGCGCCGGCTGTACCGCGCGAACCTGACGGACGTCGCCGACCTGCCCAGCGTTACGCTCGATGGCGAACCCGTCGCGGTCGTGGGCAACATCGAACTGCCCGACGAAGTCGCGAAGGTTCTCAAAGCCGGCGGCACAGGCGTCGGGTTATACCGCAGCGAATATCTTTGGCTCACCCGCCACGACGAACCCACCGAAGAGGTCCACTTCGAGGCCTACAAGCGCTGCGTCGAACTTTGTGCCGGTCGCGACCTGACGATCCGCACGTTCGACCTTGGCGCGGACAAGCTCACACAAAGCCGTGAAGAGATTCCCGAACGAAACCCGTTCCTTGGCAATCGCAGTATCCGCTACTGCCTGCGGAACGTTCCCATGTTCAAGCGGCAACTCCGGGCCATCCTGCGGGCCAGTGCCATCGGCCCGGTAAAGATCATGTTCCCGCTAGTCAGTAGTCTGCAAGAATTGCGCCAAGGCAAGTTCATCCTCCACGACACGATGGAAGAGCTTACCGAAGAAGGGGTTGCGTTCGATGCCAAGGTCCAGGTCGGCATCATGATCGAGGTACCCAGCGCGGCGTTGCAGGCCGAAGCCTTCGCCCGCGAGTGCGATTTCTTTTCTATTGGTACAAATGACCTCACCCAGTACACCCTGGCGGTCGACCGTATTAATGAGCGTGTGGCCCATTTGTACCAGCCCACCCACCCTGCGGTCATCAAGCTCATTCGCGATACCGCCCGCGCTGCCCGCCGGCACAACACACCGGTCAGTTGCTGCGGCGAGGCGGCGGGACAAGTTGAATACGCGATGCTGCTTATGGGTCTGGGGTTGCGTACGCTGTCAGTGAGCAGCGGCGTGATTCCGCAGCTCAAGCGGTTCATACGCAGTGTGACCGTTGCCCAGTGCGAGCGCGTGGCTAGACAAGCCCTGTCGCTTGATTCCGATGCTCTGATCACGAATTACCTTCGCGATCAGGCTCGAAAAATCGTCCCCGAAGCTTTCAGCGGTCGTGCCGCAGACTGACGACGGGAACACAAACCAGCGATTGGGCCGTGCCCGCAAAGCACCACCGATCGGCATGAACACCCCGCGGGGTTTCTCCTCGGGCCAAGCGCGCAGCGCAAGGTCGGGACGCTGAAACACCCGCGAACAACTCGGCACGCGGCGCGTGGGCCTGAACGCTTGCCCCGGTGTGCATGGGGAACCGTTTGCAATGACGCTGAAGGCGTCGAATGCGAACGGACGGCGCGACGAAGATCGTGCCGCAGTTAGGTCTGCGAGCTGCCGATGGGCGCAGCGCAGGCGGGTGGAGCGCATGCCGGGCGTGTATTGATGCGGTGACGACGGTTCCTCTTGCGAGCGAGCAATCGCGAAAGGGAACGCGTGATGAACACTGACGACAACACCATGAACGAGCGCGATGATTCGCATGAATCTGAATCTGCTGATTCTGCTGACTCCACACCACAAGGCAGCGACGAAACCACAGGCGATGCCAAGGGCGAAGGTGACGCGGGCGACGCAGCAAAGAAGAAGCGTCGTCGCAGCCGTCGCGGCGGACGCGGCCGGCGCAAGAGCAAAGCAGGCGAAACAACTCGTGATGCAGCAGGCACCGCCGATGGCGAGGCTGATGGCAACACAGACAGCGAAGCTGCGAGCGAAGCAGAAGGCGACGAAGCCGAAGCTGCACCCGAGGCCGCACCCACGCGGGCCCCGCGCCGCTCGCGAGCAGTCGCTCGCGCAGTTGAGCCAATTGAAAAGGCAGAAGCAGACGTCGCTAGCAGCGACGATGATTTTCGCGAGCGCGACGAGCTAGCCGCAGAAGTTGAAGAACCACAAGACGAGCCCGCAGAAGCAGCCGCGAGCGACGAAAGCGACGAACCGCAAGATGGCGAGGACGCCGCCGAAAGCAAGCCGCGCGAACGCCGGAGCCGCGATCGCCGCCCTGCTCGACAAGATGAAAAGCGCGAGGAAAAGCGCGAGAAGCCCGATCGACCGGCCAACACGCCCTTCACGCAGATGCTCATCAACTACGTGCCGGGCGAAGAGTGCCGAGTCGCCATCATGGAAGATGGCAAGCTCGAAGAGCTGCATGTTGAACGCTTCGCCAGTGCAAGCCGCGTGGGCAATATCTACGTGGGTCGCGTGATGAACGTCGAGCCCGCGATTCAAGCGGCGTTTGTTGACTTTGGCGTGGGCGAAAACGGCTTTTTGCACGTGACCGACCTGCACCCGCGATATTTCCCGGGCGAAGATGACAGCGCAACCGAACGTGTGGGTCTCAAGACGCCGCGTCGCGAACGCCCGCCGATTCAAACCGCGCTGCGCAAGGGTGACGAGATCATCGTGCAGGTACTCAAGGAAGGCGTGGGCACCAAAGGTCCGACGCTGACCAGCTACCTGAGTATTCCTGGCCGATTCCTGGTGATGATGCCGAACATGGACAAGGTTGGCGTCTCACGCAAGGTTGAAGACGAAGAAGAACGCCGCGCGATGCGAGAGATTCTCGATCAGCTTGATCTGCCCGAAGGTTTCGGCTTCATCTTGCGAACGGCGGGCATGAGCCGCACCAAGGCGGAACTCAAGCGCGACCTTGCGTACTTGATGCGCCTGTGGAAGGACATGGAAAAGCGCCGCGACCGCGCCAGTGGCGGCGGCAGCAAGGCGCGATTGCTCTATAGCGAGAGCGACTTGCTCGTGCGTGCATTGCGCGACATTCTCACGAATGAAACGCATGAGATCGCGATCGACAATGAGATGGCACTCAAGCGCGCCGCCAAGTTCCTCAAGATCGTTGCGCCGCGCACCAGCACCAAGCTGCTGCACTACAACCAGAAAGCGCCGATGTTCCACGCCTACAGCGTGGAAAATCAAATCTCGCTCATTCACGCGCGCGAAGTTCCCCTGCCAAGCGGCGGGCGACTGGTTATCGATCAAACCGAAGCACTGGTTGCAATCGACGTCAACAGCGGCCGCAGCCGCGACAGTCGCGACAGCGAAACCAACGCATATCAAACCAACATCGAAGCGGTGGATGAAATCTGCCGGCAGCTTCGCCTGCGCGACATGGGCGGCATCGTCATCAACGACTTGATCGACATGCGCAGCATTTCGCATCGCAAGGACATCGAGAATCGCTTCAAAGAACGCATGAAGCGCGACCGCGCCAAGAGCACGGTGCTGCAAATCAGCGAGTTTGGCATCCTGCAGATGACTCGCCAGCGCATGCGGGCCAGCCATGAGAGTGTTCACTTCACCGACTGCCCAACCTGTCGCGGCCGCGGCATGTTGCAAAAGCCCGACAGCGTCGCGGGTGACGCACTGCGCGAACTTTCAGCGATTCTCGACCTGCAACGTGTGGCCAAGGTTGAAATGGTCGTCGCGCCGCGCGTGGCCGGCGACTTGCTCAGCACCAAGCGGCGATTGCTCAGCCGCATCGAACGCACGTATGGCAAGCACGTTGACGTGCGCGTGAGTGAGAGCGTGCCGGTTGATCGCATTACGTTCTACGCGTATGACGAAACGGGCAGCGACATTGACCTTTCGAACTTGCCCATGCCTCGCAAGCCGCGTGATTTGCCGGAATGGATCGATGCTGACGCCGCCACGGAGGCGGACTGGGCACCCGATCTTGATGCCGAAGCCGAAGAAGCGCGTCGCAACGAAGTTGATGAAGCCGCAGCCGATGATGAATCGTATGTGCATCCCATCGAGATTGAACTGCCCGACGATGAAGTCGATGCGGAAATTGCAGCGTCGGGGGGTCGACGTGGCCGCGCGGGAGGCAATGAGCCACGAGACGACCGTGCAGGACCTCGCACGGATCGCGGTGAACGTAGCAGTGATCGTGGCGACCGTGGCGGTCGGCGCGGTCGGCGTGGTGGGCGCGGACGTGATGATCGGCGTGAAGAGCCCCGTGCGCAGCCGGATAATCGCGGCCGCAGCGAACCGCGTGACAATCGCGGCCCGCGTGATGATCGGCGTGAACCAGTTCGTCGCGACGAGCCTCGGCGTGAAGAACCGCGTCGGCCCGACACGCGCCGAGATGAACCGCGTCGCGAAGAGAGTCGTCCGCAGGGTCGATCGCGATTCAACGATGATGCCGAGTGGGGCGAACCCGCGCCGGCAGGATCGCCGCCCGCGCGCAACGACTCACCTGATGCGCCAGGCGATCCACTGCCCCCGCCGCAAACGCAGCAAATGCCGCGTGAAGCTCGCGAGAACGAGCCGCCTCGCGACAACGCGCCCCGGCCCGAGCCGATGGGCGATGAAGCCGGTGAACAAGGCGAAGGAGGGCGCCGCAAGCGTCGCCGTCGTCGCCGACGTGGCCGTGGCCGCGGCGAAGGTGCACCAATGGAAAACGGCGCGCCGCGTGATGGCGTGAACGCCCCGGGCGATGCATCTGCGCCGCTCAACGCGCGCAATGATGAAGGCGACGACTTTGAAGGCGATGACGAGCCGCGCGCAGAGACAAGCGGCGCGGATCGTGCTGCTGATACTGGCGACATCGCAGGCGGACCCGCGCGTGGCGGCGACCAAGGCGAAGGCGGTCGTCGCC
>VYLN01000042.1_pt1 | contig 31347 bp, 29 predicted proteins | sample 5109471 | NCBI WGS metagenome assembly VYLN01 (sample SAMN12291806, study PRJNA351875) | freshwater metagenome | isolation source: freshwater lake | place: USA: Michigan, Lee Lake | collected 2013-08-06 | reverse complement strand
GGGGTCACAAATCCACAATCCGTTCAGCCCGAGCGTCTTCACCGCTCGCAGCAATCTAGGCAGCGCCGCGTCCACCTTGCTCGCTCCCATGCGCGCAATAAACACAATCTTCCCTCGCTCATTCGCCGGGTTCAGTCGCTGCGCCAGCTCCACCAACTCCGCCGGTGTGCAATTTGCGCTCACCTTCACGCCCACCGGATTGCGCACCCCGCGAAAAAATTCCACATGCGCCCCATCAAGCTGCCGCGTCCGCTCACCAATCCACGGCAAATGCGTCGTCAGGTCATAATGCCCCTCGCGTCGCGGCACTTGCCGCGTCTGCGCACTTTCATACCACAAACTCAGCCCCTCATGGCTCGTGAAAAACTCCACGCGCGTCAAATCCTCTACCGTCTTCTCGCCCAGTGCCTCCATGAATCGCAGCCCATCCGCCAAGTTCGCGCACATCTTTTCATACTCAACACGCAAACTCGCCGGCAATCCCGCCTGCCGCAAAAACGACAAATCCCAATATTCCGGATGGTGCAAATCCGCAAAGCCCCCGTCCACCAAGCTCCGCACAAAGTTGATCGTCATCGCCGCGTGAAAATACCCTGCCAGTAGCAAGTCCGCATCAGGCGTTCGCGAACTGCCCGTAAATTCAGGCCGATTGACCAAGTCGCCAAAGTAACTCGGCAGCGTGACCTCACGCGCCGACGCCCCCGTTCCAACCAGCCGAGTCTCACTCGCGCTGCTCCGCGGCTTGGCATACTGCCCCGCCATGCGACCAATGCGTACCACCGGCTTCTTGAGCCCGTGCACAATCACCATCGACATCTGCAAGAGAATCTTCAGCTTGTTCGCAATCTGCGCCGGGCTGCAATCCGCAAAACTCTCCGCACAGTCGCCGCCTTGCAACACAAATCGCTTCCCCTGCTCCGCATCCGCCAACATCATGCGCAGCTTTTCAATCTCCCAGCTCGTCACCAGCGGCGGCAACGCCGCCAACTGCGCAACCACTCGCTGCAACTGCTTCGGATCCGGATACGCAACATCCTGCGCACGCGGCATCCGCTGCCAACTGCCCGGCTCCCAACCCTGCAACGACGTCGAAGGTGTACTCAATCCCCGAACAATATATAGACCACCGACGCCGGACCCGAGGCACCGCGAAGGTCCGGATCGAACCAAAATCAAACTCCCGCACGCCCCTGCCCCACCCGCGCAACCGGCGCCACCCCACACTCCGGACAAGCCACCTCCTCCGCAAGCCCCGCCCGCGAATACCCACAAGCACACAACCCCTCACGCTTCAGTCGACGCCTCGCCGCCCAATCCTCACAAAATCGCGGCAAATCGATTAATCCACGCACGAACATCACAGGTATTACGAGCATCGCAGCAAGCCACGCCCACCCCCACCACAGCGCACGGTCTTGCTGCAAGTCGCCGCGCAACAGCCGTTGCGCGAGGTCAGACTGATCCAACCCGGTCCTGCTTGCAACAAACTCGGCATATGCCTGTTCCGCACCAGCCTGCGCACGCAGCGGACGCGTGATGAGTTCTTCCTTCGTGTACCTGTCCGTGCGCTGCAAGTCCATCACCATCTGAATGCGTGAATTCTCGAAGAGTGGAATCAGAAAGCCACGTATCTTGACTGAGTGGTCGAATGAAATCGCAAATACCCCGCCACGCGGATCATCAAGAACCCGCCGCTGGTCTTCCCAACTGTTCAAATCCTCGTACCGAATGATCCGGTGCTTGCCCCGATCATCAAGCATTGCCAAGCACTTGTCCGTAAATGAGCGCTGCTGTAACCAACGATCGAACATGTGCGATCGAAAGGGAATCAGACGTGTTTGATCAAATGTGTAACCGTCCATCATGCTGTCGCTCGGCGCAATCGCCGCCAACCCAAGCCACGCCACAACGAGCGCGAGCAAACTAGCGGGATGCCGCAGCACCCGCCGCCACCGTGGTTGTCGCTCGCGCGTTATCGTCACACTGAATCATTACTCCGCTCGCCCGCCTCAGGTTTCGTAACATTCTCCATGCCTCGCGAACTTTCTACCGCCGATATCCGCAAAGTCGCCTCCCTCGCCCGCCTCGCCTTGCGAGATGACGAGATCGAACCCATGCGCGCTTCGCTGCGGGCCGTGCTCACATACATGGAGCGGCTGCAATCTGTCGACACCACCGACGTCGAGCCGCTTTACAACGTGAACGACGGAGCCGCCAACCTTCGCAGCGACGAACCAGGCCCCGCGCTAGCAACCCAAACCCTCATGTCCATCGCGCCCGCGCCGCACGAAGCATCAACCCATCCGCCGTTCATCCGCGTACCCAAAGTTCTCGATGAATCCGGAGGCGCGTAATGGCCGCAAAGCCCGCGGTCGTCAGCATCATCATGCCGCTCTACAACCGCGGCCGGTTTGTCACCAACGCCGTGCACAGCGGCTTGTCGCAAACTTTCAATGATGTTGACTTGACAGCATCGACTTCAACAAACATGGCGTCTTCCCCGAGGATGCGGACGTGATTGAATTCTTCAACGTGCTCGCGGGCGGGGTGTGTCCGTAGAGGCAGCGACGAAGTAACGAAGTGACTGAGTGAAGAAGTAGGAGCCCCTGCGGGTTGCGGGGGCTTTTTTGTGTTCGTAGATGTTGCTGCGCGGGCTTGCGCGATTGCTTCGGCGATGTGCGGTTGGCGCGACCACCAGTCGAGTTGTTGGTACGTGATGTAGCGTTCGTAGGCGACGGTTGAGAGATCAAAGTTGTGCGTCGTGAGTTGTGTGATGAGATCGCGGTCGTAACTTGTGAGCGATTGCATTTGTCTTCCCCCTTGCGCTTTCGTGCTGATGTCTGCGTGACCCACCGTCACTCATTATGCGTGTTGTACACGGTGGGTTTCGTGATGCAAGAGGCTTGGAGCGCAGTGACAGCGATTGGGCGCACGCGGCCGGTTTGTGACTACAAAATTCTTGATTATGCGGAAGGCATCAAGGCATTTGGCATCGAGGCATGAGTCAGAAGAAGACTTCGAGGATGCCCATGGTGCCAAGGATGCAGGCGACGACGCCGTTGAGGGTGAAGAAGGCCATGTTGAGTGCGGGGGGTGGGTTGTCGGTGCCGTCGGGGTTTGGTGTGAGTGATTGCTTGGCGAGTTTCGCCACGACGGTGTGTTCGACGGCGAGCAGCGCGACGACGGCGGCGATGCCGATGAGGAACAAGTTGCCGAAGCGCGGTTCGCTGCGGAAGGCCATGAAGAGTGCGGCGAGGGCGGCGGCGTGCAGTGCGCGGCTGACCCAGACTGCGCCGCGCGTGCCGAGCTTGGCGGGGATGCTGGAGAGTTTGTTGGCGCGATCGAAGTCGCGATCTTGCAGGGCGTAGATGACATCGAACCCGGCGACCCACAGCAAGACGAAGCCGGCGAGCCACCAGATGACTTGTGTGGTTGCGAGGGCCGCGGGATCGATGGCGAGGGCGGCGGCGAGGGGGCTGGTGGCGAGTGCGCCGCCCAGAAAAATGTGGCAGAGCGCGGTGAAGCGTTTGGTGTAGCTGTAGAAAGCGATCCATACGAGAACGGGAACGCTGAGTGAGAGCGGCCAGACGTTGCCGAAGAGGAGGGCGAAGAGGCCACAGAGTGTGATGAAGGCGGCGGCACAGAGACACGCGGCGGTCCAACCTTGCTTGACGGTGAGTGCGCCGCGAGCGAAGACGCGTCGCTGCGTGCGGGCGTTGCGGGCGTCGATGTCGCGATCTGCGAGGCGATTGACGAGCATGGCCCAGGTGCGAGCGACGACCATGCAAAAGATGATGAGAACGAGCTGGGCCCAGAAGCGCTGCGTGGTGGACCAGCTTTCGAGAAGGCCGGCGGTTGTTGGTGTGGTGGTGGCGGCCCAGGGGGACACGAGGAAGGTGGCGAGCAGTGCGAAGGGGAGGGCGAAGATGGAGTGGGCGAGTTTGATGTCAGCCGCGATGAGGCGCAGGGCGAGCCAAGGCGAGGCGGTCGGCTGGGGAGAGGCGGCGGTGGCGGTCATTCTGTGAACGGTAGGTGATCGTGCGGGCGATGAAATGCGTGGGCAGGGCTGGCGAAGAAGGGTGTGGAGGTTCTCGATCTTGATGCCCACTGCTTTCGTACCATTTGCCGTGAATGAATCGATGAATGATTTTGGTGGTGGCGGGCCGCGGCTAATGGGGCAGGTGAGTGGCCAAATGCGTAGCGGCGGTGGGCTGGGTGCGCGCATTGTGGGGTTTGTGATTTTTCTGGTGGTGCTGGCGGTCATCGTCGCGCTGGTGGCGGTGCTGATTCCGGTTGCGCTGGTCGCGGTGATTGTGGTTGCCGGGCTGCTGGTGCTGCTGTTTGCGTGGATTCGATTTCGATTGTGGTGGCGCGGGCTGCGGGCGCCCAATGGATCGCTGGATGGGCGGCGGAATGTGCGGGTGCGGCGGCCTGGGCAGGCGTCTGATCCGGTTGAGTTCACGGCACAGTCGCGCGAGGCGGACTATTCGGATCACGCGGATCAGGTGGATCGCGCAGACGCACCGGGCGGCCCTCGCAACTAATGCGCGGCGAATCTGGCCGATATTCTGAGCATGCGATTGCACAATTCGCGCGACGGCGCGACACATTGTCCGGACTGCGAGCAGCCGATTGATGCGGCGGATATCAACGTGAGTGAGGGTGCCGGGTTGTGTCGGGCGTGCAACCGGTTGTTTCGGCTTTCGAAACTGGTTGATGCGGCAGACAAGCACAAACTTATGAATGAGTTTGTCGGTGAGCCACCTGCGGGCGCGTGGGCGAGTGACGATGGACACACGGTGGTGATCGGCGCATCGATGCGTTCGTTTGGCGCGGCGGTAGCGATGCTGTTCTTCGGGCTATTCTGGAACGGTATTGTGAGTGTTTTCGTCGCCGTCGTGCTTGCATCAACACTCAAGCACATGGGCGTGACGCTGCCCGCGTGGTTTCCTGCGCCGAACATGAACGGCTCGCCTCTGTCGCTGGGCATGACGATCTTCATGTGGCTGTTTCTGACGCCCTTCATCTTGATCGGACTTGGGCTGATCGCGGCGTTTCTATCGTCGCTTGCGGGGCATGTGGAAGTGTCGATTGATCGCGAGCGCGGGAAGGTATTTGAGGGCATTGGACCGTTTGGCTGGGCACGGCGATTTGATGTGCACGCCTTCAAGGACGTGCGACTGAACGACAAGCAGTGGACCGACAGCGATGGCGATCGGCGGAGCAAATCGAACATTACCATCGAGGCCGATAAAACGATCAGCTTTGGCAGCAGTCTGTCGGTAGAGCGCAGGCGATTTGTTACGGCGAAGCTTGCGGATGTGCTGCAGCGTGCGGCGTGATGCACTCGGGCTGCCTTGTGCAAGGCCCGCCGCTACCCTCGGGCCATGTCGAGCCCCACTTCACCCAGTAACCAACATGTATACACCCTGCGCGAACTGACTGATCTGATGCTCATTGAAGAGCGGCAGATCATGCAGGGTGGTGGGAAGACTGCTATCGCGCGGCAGCATGAGAAGGGGCGACTGACGGCCCGCGAGCGCATTGCGTTGCTGATTGATCCAGTGAACGATGGCGCGAGCGGCGTGCAGTTTCAAGAGCTCGGGTTGTGGTCGGCGTGGAACATGTACAAAGAGCATGGCGGTGCGCCGGCGGCGGGTGTGGTAACGGGCATTGGCACGGTGCAGGGGCGCAAGTGCATGATCATTGCGAATGACGCCACGGTGAAGGCGGGCGCGTTTTTTCCGATGACGTGCAAGAAGATCATTCGAGCGCAGCAGGTTGCGATGATGGGGCGGCTGCCGCTGATTTATTTGGTGGATAGCGCGGGTGTGTTTCTGCCTTTGCAAGAAGACGTGTTTCCGGATACTGATGATTTTGGGCGGATTTTTCGGCATAATGCGGTGATAAGCGCGATGGGCATTCCGCAGATCGCGGCGATCATGGGATTTTGCGTGGCGGGCGGCGGGTATTTGCCTGTGCTGTGTGACACGCTGATTATGACGGAGGGAAGCGGGTTGTACTTGGCGGGGCCGGCGCTGGTGAAGGCGGCGATTGGGCAAGAGGTGACGGATGAGGAACTGGGCGGGGCGAGCATGCACGCGAGCGTGAGCGGGACGATTGATTTTAAGGAGAAGACGGATGAGGATGCGATTGGGCGGATAAGGAGTTTGGTGAGCAAGTATGATCCGGCGCCGCTCAACGACGCGCTTCGTCGCTTGGAGATGAACCTGCAGGAGATTTCTGCGGATGTGTTTGAGTGGGCAGAGACTGAGTCAAACGGCGAGTGGGTTACGAATCACGCAAAGGTGAATTTGGAAAGCGCGACGAAGTACCTCACGCCCGAAGCGATCGCCGAGCAGTTTGCGAAGTTCCGCGAAGACATGTTTGGATCACGAAGGGACAACACAGTTCCTTCGGCGTCACGCGATTCGAAGGATGCGTTCAAGATTTTCACGGATAAACCTGGGACGCAGTATGACGTCAAAGATTTGATCGCGTGCATTGTTGATGCGAATACTGCCGCCCCGGAGGGACAAACTACCGTGGATTTTGATGAGTACAAGGCTGATTTTGGGCAGTCGATCGTGTGCGGCTACGCGAAGATCGGCGGACACGCGTGCGGGATTGTGGCGAATCAGAAGAAGATCACGCAGAGCCAAATGGGCAGCGGTCAAGGGGGCGGCAAGCGTGTGAATATGCCGGGCGTGATTTATGATGACTCGGCGGACAAGTCGGCGCGGTTCATCATGGATTGCAATCAGCGGAAGATTCCGATTGTGTTCTTGCATGACACGACGGGCTTTATGGTGGGGCGCGATAGCGAGCAGAACGGCATCATTCGCAGCGGCGCGAAGATGGTGAATGCGATGAGCAACTGCGTGGTGCCCAAGATTGTGGTGATTACGGGTGGTAGTTACGGCGCGGGGAATTACGCGATGTGCGGGCGGGCGTTTGATCAGTTCTTGGCACTTGCGTGGCCTAGCGCCAAGTGCGCGGTGATGGGCGCGAACCAGGCGACGGGGGTGCTGACGACGATTGAAGAAGCGAGCCGCAAACGCAAGGGTGAGACGATTGACAAAGACACGCGCGATGCGATTTACAGCGCGATTCACGCGGGGTATACGGAGCAGGCGGATATTCGCCACGGGGCGGCGCGCGGCTGGCTTGATCGCATGATTGCGCCGGAAGATACGCGGAAGGAACTGATTGCGGCGCTGGAAGCGGCGAATGCGAATTGGGATTACTCGCTTGCGTTTAGGACGGGGGTTTTGCAGGTGTAAGTTTCTTTGTTTGGTTTGGCCTTAGAGGAGGGTTCACGATGTCGAAGAAGGCTTCTCGCAAGGGAGTTTCCCGCGGGGCAAAGAAAAAGATTGATTCAAAAGGTCCTGCCAAGTCGCGTCGGACAGCGACCAAGAAGTCTTCACCGAAGAGTTCAGCGGCAACGCAGAACGCGAAACGAAGCGACGCTTCCAAGCAAGTCAGCGCGGGTGGCTCTGAGCTCATCCGTCACAATGAACCAAGTGCCGCAGCGACTGCGTTCCCACCACAAATGTTGACAACGCAGCAGATGTCACTCATCGAAGGACATGTTGCGCAGTACGTGGGTAAACCCAACGGCGTTGTGCACGAGATCATTTCATTTGGAATTCACCTTGATGTACTTCCCGTGGAACCGTCCGAGACGTTCCCTTACAAGACATTCGTTACGATGGGAATGAGTGCGGTGCCGATGAACGTGAATGGGCTGCGCAAAGCACGGGCGGAACTGTGTGTGGTATTGCCGCCCGACTGGCCAACCGACGAAAAATTGCCTGACGCGAAGGAGAAACACTGGCCGATCGCGTGGCTGAAGAATCTGGCGCGTATGCCGTTGTATTATGACACATATCTCGATACGGGCCACACCGTGCCCAACGGCGATCCAGCGGAACCTCTCGCGCCGGATTGCAAGTTCACGGGCTGGCTCGTGATGAGCCCGCTGAGCGTTGTTGATGAGTTTTTTGAACTCAAGGCACCACGCTTCAAGGTGAACTTCTTCCAAATCGTTCCGTTGTATAAAGAAGAGTTGAACATAAAACTCGATGAAGGCCTCGAGGCGTTACTTTTGCGATTTGCTGCAGTTCGCATGGAAGTTGAGCAGATGTGCGACCCCGATCGCATCAATGTTGGTCTGTGAAAGAGACATTGGGTTTATGCCGACAACTCGTTTACTCTCGCCGGAAGTCCGGTTCTCTGGTGCGGAGAAGATTTGGAGCGGCTTTCGCTAATCTGGACAGTGTTGGATTTGCAGATGTCGGGCTAGGGGATTAGTTGATCGATGATGGGCTTGAGAAAGTTTTCGTTGCTGAACTTCGAGCCTTCTCGCGACGGTTCGGCGAAGCGGACGACGACGAGGTTGAGTTCTGGCACGATGAACAGCCGCTGTTTGCCTAGGCCTGCGGCCATGTAGACTGGCGTAGATTTGCCGTTGATGGTGATGCGTGTGTCGGAAGCTTCTTCCATGATGCGGTCGCGCTGGCGGGTGCTGGCGGGCGTGTCGGGGTTGGTCGTGTCATTGCGTGTGTCGGTGGTCACCGGTTGCATGCCGTCAGCTTCGCGGGCTGCGCCGCCTAGCCACCATGTGAGTCCGTAGGCTTTGTTGTGTTCGCTCGGTTGGAAGCACTGTGCGAGCAAGTCGGGTTTGAGCAACTGCTTCATGCTGCCGTCTGGTTGTTTCCATGCGCCGTTTTGTAGCACGAATTGGCCGAATTTGGCCCATTCGCGCGCGGTAAGCATCATGCCGCCTGGCATGTTGACGTTGCCTGCCTCGTCTTTGCCCCAGCGGTCGACGTGCATGCCGATGGGCTCAAAGAGTCTCGCGGTGGCGTAGGACTCGAACGTTTTTGGTTCGATGGCTTTGATGTTTTTGTTGTCGTGGCTTGCGGCGAGTTTGCGATTCATGAGTTCGCCTAAGACGTAGAAGTGGCTGGGGCCGTAGTCAAACTGCTCGCCAGCGTTGTACTTCATGGGCACGTTGAGGGCGTCTTTGAACCAGTTGCCGGTTGCGAGCTTGCTCACGCCCGTGCGAGCATCTTCCCGGGCGATGCGCTTGGAGCGAGCGTCGGTGATTTCGTTCTTTGGAACGCGCATGCCTGCGCGCTCGGCGCGCGAAGGGAAGGCGGCGTCTGCGGTATCGAGGCCAGAGGAGAGCGTGAGCAAGTGACGAATCGTGATTTCTCGCTTGCGCTTGTCGGCTTTCCACTCGGTAATGGTGTCGGCGACTTTCTCATCAAGCGTGAGCAAGCCGTCTTGCACGGCGAACATGGCGATAACGCCTGTGAAACTCTTGGTGCCGCTTGCGAGCATGTGGGGCTTGGTGGCTGTCCAATCGGCGTCGTAGCGCTCGAAGATGACTTCGCCATTATGCATGACGAGAACGGCGCGGCCACTGTGTTTTGTTGAGTAGTCGGCGGATTGGTTGAAGGCGGATTGGTCGGTCTGTTTCGCGGCTGCCGGTGGGCGAACGGGCGCTGTCGTGGTTGGCTGCGCGGCACACGTGATGGCGAAGGATGTGCAGGTAATTGCGACGAGCGCGAGATGAAACATGGAGAGCCTCCGGTTGCATAACGCGGCTGTTGAAAGTTTCTTGCGAGGCGTGAAACTAGAAGTTGAAGCCGGATGATTCGCAGTGGCTTATCGGGATCGGGCGCGTGTGGTGTTGCTCTTCGCACGCCCGGGACGGGCGGGCCACCGTCAGATGACGTGCGCGGGGAGGGGCATTTCTTCGGTGATTCGTTGCTTTGTGAGTTTGCCGGCGACTTCTTCCATCGTGAGCAGATATTGCTCTTCGTTGAGTGTCAGCGCGAGGTGGACGGGGCGGCCCCAGATCAGTCGCAGGCTTTGCATGACTTCGTTTGCGCGTTCGAGTTCGACTTCGACGCCTGTGAACTTGTGCGCGAGGACCATTTCGCCGCGGTTGAGGTAGTTGGCGTCGACGACGTAGATGAACGGCTGGCCGGCGTTGGTGAGATAGTGCAGCAGGGTTTGCTTTACGCGGCTGAAGTCGCGGCTGGCGACTTTGAGTTCGCCTGTGTTTGGATCGCGCTTGTGCTGATACATCTTGTGCTTCTCGACGAAGTCTTCGGTCAGGAATTCATCGATGAAACTGACGTCGTTGTAGATGCGGCGCACTTCGAAAATCTTCTCGCGGCCTTTCATGCTCTTGTCGTCGAAGGATTTCTTGTCGCCGATGGTGTCGATGTTTTCCCAGGCTGGGCCGTGTTGGCCTGTGTTCCAGCGGCGTTCGATGTCTTTGAACATTTCGACGCCGATTTTGTAAGGGTTGAAGCCGCCTGGCTGCATGTAGACAACGCCGCTGTGTTGGTCGGCGTAGTGGATGATTTCTTTGGCATCAAGGAAGTGCTGGGTCATGAGTTTGCTGTGCCAGTAGGTGGCCCAGCCTTCGTTCATGACTTTGGTCATGCCTTGGGGCGCGTAGTAGTATGACTCGTCGCGAATGATTGAGAGGACGTCTTGCTGCCAGTCGGTGAGCTGCGCGTGTTTGAGCAGGAAGAGCAGCACATCGCGCGCGGGCTGAGCGGGGAACTTGTCGCGCTGGGCTTTGGCGCGCTCTTGCTCGGCTTCGCGCTGCTTGGCGAGCACGTCGCGCGGGTTGATGAAGGGGTCCATGTAGTCTTTAGCAGCGAAGCGATTGGTTTGCGTGTCGCTGCGTGCATCGGCGGGGTTTTCATCGCCGATTTGTTGCAGATATGCGCTGCTGGATGAACCTTGGCCGGTTGCGGGCGCTTTGTACACGCTGTGAGGGTCGATGAGATTTTCGATCATGAGGCATGCGTCGATGAATCGCTCGACGGTGTCTTGGCCGTGGCGGTCCATGTGGCGACGAATGCGTGTGGCGTGGTTGGCCATCTCGTCCATCATCTTGCGATTGGTTTTGCTGAACCAGGCGTTGCACTTGAAGAAGTCGGCGTGACCGTAGACGTGGGCCATGACGAGCTTTTGGTCGGTGATGTTGTTGGCTTCTTGCAAGTAGGCGTAGCAAGGGTCGTTGTTGATGACCATTTCGTAGATGCGACCCATGCCGTAGGCGTCGCGCTTGCTCATCTTGTCGTATTCCATGCCCCAGCGCCAGTGCGGATAGCGCGTGGGGAAGCCGCCGTATGAGGCGATCTGGTTCATGACTTCGAAGGGGAGCACTTCGAAGACAACCTCGAAGAAGTCGAGGCCATACTCGATGGCTTTGGCTTTGATGCGCTGCATGTGCTCGAGCAACTCGGGTGAGAGGTCGGTGTGCGGCATGGCGCGGATGGTTGAACCTTGGGATGTGGCGGCCATAAGAGCCTCCTGTGGATATCCACTTATCGGCTGCTTGGACACGTGTCTATACGTCGAAATGGCACGAGTGGTGCGAAGTAGGAGGCCGATTTTCATCTGGACATCAACCGAACAGCCAGTACCGCATCCAAGGGATGCCGTACAGCAGCAACTGCATGGTGCACACGAGTAAGAACACAAGCATGACGTTCTGATAGATGTTCAGTAGGGGACGCCTGCGTCGATGCATGGAGATGACACGCACCAGTCCGATCGAATACACCACAAGCGAGAAGAACGGCAGAACGAAAGCTTGAGCATACGACCATGTCATCCAGCTTCGCCAATTGGATAGGTTGTCCAATCGCCACGCCTGTATAAACCAGTTGATCAAATTGAATAATGGGTATCCCAACGCAACGCCCAACAACGTGTACATGAGTCCAAAGTGACGGCGGGGTTGCTGTCGCTGACACAACTGCAACGACAGTTTGCGTTTGCATTGAGGGCACATCGCGACAGTGACGCCGCGCAGGTTGTAGCGACAGTTCGGGCAGGGTTCGTCGCGGTCGGCGAGGAAGGATTGGAGGTGGTCGCTCATGCGTTACCAAAGCTCCCATGACCAGACCAGTTGAAAGAGCCATTGCGTGATTTGCAGAGCGGTGATGAGCAGCATCATGCCGAGGCAGATGACGTAGGCGCGGATGATGTTTTTGCCGGTGCGTTGTGACTCGGTGACGCGCCTCCACGCGAAGACGCATGCGGCACACTCGATGGTTGCCAATGCCATGGGCGTCATGTAGTGGATTGCGAGCTCTGTCGTGTTGTACTGGCCTGAGTCTCGAAACCAGTAGAGTGCGTGGATGCAAATTGTCGCGAGCGATGAAAAGACCATCAGGCCCAGTAGCCACTTGGCCATCGGCAAGTACCGAATGGCGGCGTAATCGCCATCGATCTTGAGTTGCAGGTCGTGCTTGCACTCGGGGCAGACGCTTGCGGTCAAGCCGCGGAGGTTGTAGCCGCAGTGCGGGCAGGGGACGTCGTTTTCAGCGAGGAAGTGCGAGAGCGGTGATGTGTGCACGAATACTCCTGATTTGTCATTCCTTTGCGATGCGCCACAGGTGAAGAACAAAGTAGAGCGCAGGATGTGTGGCGAGGACGATGATTGTTCGCTGGACCCAGACGGAAAGGCGGCCTCGCGTTTGGGCCGAGGATAATCCAATCAAGCAGATGCTTGACGGAACAGCGATCAGCATGTTGAAGATGTATTCGGGCCGAATGAGCCAACCGGAATATGCGTTGCGTAATGGGCTGGAAAGAATACTGAAGACCCAAGCGATTTGTGCAATGACGGCGGGCACCCACATAGCAACGTTCACTGCCATCGCGACCATCATCCAACTGGCCCAGCGGATCCAGGGCGTGCGGACGTAGACGTCCATCTCTTTCCAAATCGCTTGGCGCTGGCGGAACCACACAATCGATGGCCAAACCAACACGGCCGCCAGTACCAACACGGATGATGCCTGTGCTGCGCGGAACGCCGCGTCTGGCAGCGAGTTTTTCCAACTTGCTAGCGTGTGCATCAACACGAAAAAACCAATGATGGTAACGATGAGCAGCGCGATGGCAACGCCACGTGTCTTGATACGTTTGCCATCGAGCACATTCTCTGGCGTGATCGTGAGTTGGCACTCGGGGCAGATGGGAGATGCCAGTCCGCGCAGGTTGTAGCCACAGCGCGGGCACATCGCGTCACGATGTTTGAGGATTTCCTGAACGGACTGGCTCATATCGACAGCATATGACATTGTGCAACTACCACCAGCCGAATGCATCACCCACGAGCCACGCGGGCACGCCGATAAGCGCGAGAAGCATCACTGGTCCCAGCACTGCGAGGCTGGCGAGCACGCACCACTTGAGCATCGTCGGCAGCGCGAGGACGCGCAGTGGGCGATAGCTGACGAACCACAGCACCCACCCGCATGCGAAGACGCTTGCCAGCACGATCGCGCCTTCGGCTGAGGTGGGCATGGGGGTTTGGATCATGATGGCGACGGTGGCAGCGGGGCCGATGATGAGCAGTTGGCACGCGCCGACGATGGCAGCGACGAGCCAGTTGTTTTTCGGCAGGCCTGCTTTGACGCGGTAATCCTCGGCGTGTACGCGCTTGCCGCACTCGGGGCAGATGGGTGTTTGGGCTGCGCACAGGTCGTATCGACAGGCGGGACACGAGAGACGCAGGCGCTGCATGAGTGAGACAAGTTCGCGGTCGGCCTTGGACATCGTCTGCGCGGCGAGGGGTGGAATTTGCGGCGATGGAACGCCTGATGGATTTGTCGCGTTTGTCGCGACTGGGCCGCGCGTGGCATTGCCGGCGTTCACAGCTTCACCACCACGCGCTTCACGGTTTTGGCCAGAGCTTGCACACTTTGCAAGCCGCCTTCGCGCAGCCACATTTCGATTTTGTATTTCACCGCAGCATCGCTCGCGATGAGCGTGAGGACGCCGCGAGAGAGTTTTTCGGGACGCACGCGCGAGGCGATTTCGCTCGGCAGAGCAACACGCCACGACTCGTCAACAGCTTTGACAGCTTTGGCGACCTTCTTCGCATCGCGCAGCAGCGCGTCGACTTCGCCCGTGATGCTGACGTTGCGTTGCGGCACCGCGCGGAACTTCCGCAGCGCTTCGATGCGCGAGAGTGCTGATGCTCGTCCGGGCCGTTGCATTCTCGATTGTAACGCAGGCGCTGGCTTGCAGCGTTACTCGCAGGGGCCGCCCGCGAGCACGTTGAAGAAGGTGGTTACGTCGCGATCATCTGGAAAAACGCCGTCGCCGTTGAAGTCGATGCTGTCGCACGCGGGACACGCCCCGCCGGCGAGGACATCGAAGAAATCGATGACGTCACGATCATCGGGGAAGATTTCGTCGTTGTTGAAATCGACATCGTTGCATGTGGTGTAGGTAATGGTGAGGGTGGGTCGCTCTTGCGAGGCTGCATTTGAGCGCGATGCGAAGCGCTTGGCGCTGCCCGAAAAGAACGGATTGTCGGCGATGATGATCCAGCCGTTGTTTGAGGCGGGGTTGGTGAGCCAGCCAGTGACATCGGTGGCGAGCTGCGCGGATGGGCCGAAGGTGTAGGTGCTCGCGAATGAAATGTTGGACGAGGTGGAAGCGACGGGCGCGAATTCGCCGCCTGGCGTGGACCAAGGCACGCGCAGCGCGGGAGCGATGTTGTATTGGCGGAAGTTCCACGTGACATCGCCATTGAGTGGCTCGGCACCGTTGCCTTCTGGACCTTCGGCAATTGATGGCCCTTCGTTCCACGGTGCTGTCACGCGATGGAGATTGAACTCGTTGCCTTCGGCGATGGAGCGATTGACGTTGATGGTGAGTTGCGCGCTGGTGATGGTGGCTTGCGGCGGGATGAGACCAGCGAGATCGAACTTGAGCAGTGCGCGGCGTTCGCCGAAACGCGTGGTCCAGCCCGAAAAGAGCTGCGAACCGCCGCCATTAGCGGCTTCGTCGATGCCGTTGCTGGCGGAGTAGATTGTGGCGTCAGCAGATGGCGTGATCGCGATGGTTTGTGTTTGTGCGAGCGCGTGTGATGCTGCGAGGGCGCTTACGCCGAGTGATGCGAGGGCGATGAGTGTGCGCGAGACGCGTGATGCGCGTGATGGACGAGCGGAGTGTGAGAGAGTGTTCATGGGAGCAAGATACGAGATTGCTTGGGGAATTCCGTCAAGGTCGTGTCACGTTTGCATGAAGTTCGATCTGTCTTCGCGCAATCATCACGCCACATTTACCAATTAGCGACACGAATGTATTGAGTGCGAGGTATGCTCCGCTCATCACATTCGCATGTGTTTGTGCGATATGTGAACCTCGCGAGCGTTCGCGCGAGGGGTGACTGGCGAACGCTGGCCATACGGCCATTTGATGGATCAACCGCTCTGAGGAGAGCACGCCTCTAACGAGGCAAGGAGACAGGATAATGCAACGTTTCATGATCGTGGCCCTCGTGGCCGCCGCCGGTATCGCTGCGCCCGCACTTGCTCAAGGCACCGTCACTGGCCCCAACGCCGGCGCGACACCGTACATGCTCCCCGCCAGCAACAGCTCGGGCGTGCAGTTTGTTTCAATCGCGACCACTGGCGCGAGCATCTTTTACAACAACCTTGACACGGGTCTCCCAACCTACCGCATGGCTGGCATTCCCGATGGCCTGGGCATCTACCGCGATGCCGATGACATTGCCAACAACACGTTCAGCGTGGTGCAGAACCACGAACTGGGCGCTTCGGACGGCATCGTCCGCGCTCACGGTTCAACCGGCGCGTTCGTCAGCCAGTGGAAGGTTCGTCGCAGCGACTTCGGCGTCGTTGGCGGCCGCGATCTGATCCAAGGCGTCAACACCTTCAACAACGCGACCAACAGCTTTGTTGCTGGCACCACGCAGTTCGGTCGCTTCTGTTCGGCTGACCTCGCCGCTCAGAGCGCTTACAAGTGGATGGACCCCAGCACCGGCACGGTGTACGGCACCGATAGCCGCATCCTGCTCAACGGCGAAGAAAGTGGCGCTGAAGGCCGCGCGTTCGCGAACATCATCGATGGTCCCGAAGCCCGCCAGAGCTACCAACTGCCCGACCTTGCACGTTTCAGCTGGGAAAACGCAGTTTCCAACCCCCTCTCGCAGCGCAAGACCATCGTCGCTGGCACTGACGACAGCACGCCCGGTCAAGTTTACTTCTACGTGGGCGACAAGCAAGCCACCGGCAACACCATCGAGCGCGCTGGCCTGATGAACGGCAAGACCTACGGCATGCGCGTGCCTGGCATCGCATTCGAAGGCGCCGCCCCCATCAACAGCACCTTCACCATGGTTGACAAGTCCGCCACGCAGCGTGGCACGGGTGCAGCTTTCCAACAAAGCAGCCGTGACCTGGGCGTCACCGAGTTCGCTCGCCCCGAAGACAGCGCTTGGAACCCCAGCAACCCCAACCAACTCATCTGGGTCAACACCGGCGGCACCGTGAACGGCGTTAGCGTTCCTACCCGCATCTACAGCGCGGACTTCACCGACATCGCCAACCCGGAACTCGGCGGCAACATCACCATGCTCGGCCAAGGCAATGACTTCAGCAGCTTCGGCGGCGGCGTGACCAGCTTCACTGGCACCACCACGGCCAACAGCTTTGACAACATCGGCATCAGCCGCTTCAATCAAGTGCTCATTCAAGAAGACGTGGGCAACAATGCACGCCTTGGTCGCTTGTGGATGTACGACCTCGTCAGCGACAGCATGATCGAAATCGGTATTTCGGACTCAGCTCGCTTCCTGAGCGGCGGCAGCGAGTTCCTTACTCAAGACGAAGAAACCAGCGGCATCGTTGACGCCTGGGACACCATCGGGCCGGGCTGGTGGTTGCTGAACATGCAAGCGCAGAACACCTTGGGTGGCGAACTGGTTCGTGGCGGCCAGATGATGGCAGTCTTCATTCCTCAGACGGTTCCCACTCCTGGCGCGGTTGCCGTGCTGGGCTTGGGTGGCCTGATGGCGGCCCGTCGTCGTCGCAGCAAGTAAGTTTGTGTGTCGCGTAGGCGACACGACGAATTGCGCAGTGCCAGCGTTGTCTCGCGCTGGTGCGCAAAGCGTTCATCTCTCAGTAGTCTCCACACGACCCGTGCGAAAGCGCGGGTCGCGTCTTTTGCAGAGTCACCGACTACGCTGGGCGTTGCCTGCGATGCGTCGAAGCGCGGGAGAGTTTGCAACGCGAGGATGCTGCATGTCCACGACGATTGTCATCAAGGACCTGGTCAAGAGCTACCCCGCCATTGCGCCCGCGCCGGGCAGCCCCCCCACTACTACCGCGGTTGATCGCGTGTCGCTGACGATCAACGCGGGCGAGTTGTTTTTTCTGCTTGGTCCTAGCGGCTGCGGCAAGACCACGCTGCTGCGGATGATCGCGGGCTTCATTGAGCCAACCGGCGGCACGATTGTGTTTCAAACGGCAGACGGAGCGAGCAACGATGTGACGTTTTTGCCGGCGGAAAAGCGTGATACGGGCATGGTTTTTCAGAGTTATGCGTTGTGGCCGCACATGACGGTGGCGCAGAATGTGGCGTTTGGGCTGGAGGTTCGCAAGATTCCAGTCGGCGAACGCGAGTCGCGCGTGCGCGAGGCGTTGGCGGCGGTGCGGATGGAGCAATATGCGCAGCGCAAGCCGAATCAGCTTTCGGGCGGTCAGCAGCAGCGCATTGCGCTGGCGCGGGCGATTGTGGTGAAGCCGCGGGTGTTGTTGCTGGATGAGCCGCTGAGCAACTTGGATGCGAAGTTGCGGATTGAGCTACGCAGCGAGATTCGGCGGGTGTGCAAGACCAGCGGCATCACGACGGTCTACGTGACACATGATCAGAAAGAGGCCCTGAGCATGGCGGACCGGATTGCGATTATGAGGTCCGGTAATATTGTGCAATTGGGGACGCCCATTGGATTATACCAAACTCCGACCGAACGTTTTGTGGCGGAGTTCTTGGGCGAGACCAACATCATCGAGGGGCAGGTCCTGTCCGCCGGTCAGCATGTTGTCGTCTCGACGCCATTCGGGCAGTTGGCTTCGGAGAACGCATCGAAATGCCCAGTTGAGGTTAGCGCGACCGTCCTGGTTTCACTGCGGCACGAGTGCGTACGACTTGCGAAGGGACCTGGCACGAACGCGATCTCGGCAACGGTGAAAGATTCCGTGTATTTGGGAGAGATCGCGCAAGTGGAGCTGGCGAAAGAGAACCAGACGATTTCATTGTCGATCTTGAACCCGCGCGGAGAGCTACCTGCGGTCGGTTCACAGGCTTGGTGCGAGATTGATCCTCGCGATGTGATCCTGATGCCGAAGCGGTAGATGCGTGTTCCACGTGGAACACGGTGAGGGAAGGTCGGTTACTCGCGAACGCTCGACCAAGCGAGCGGCTTGCCTGCCGCAGCGGTTCGGATGACGGCCTTTGCGTGGCTGGGACGAATATCGCGAATATCCAGTTGCGAGAGTTCGCACCATTCAAACGCGATGTGTTCCTCGACGCTCTGAATGCTGCTCGGACCGGCAGAATCGAGCGTTTTCATCGCGAGGTACACGTTTATCTCGTGCCGTGCTCTGCCGTTCTGCTCGAACAAGTGTTCATCGATGGCGACAACCTCATTGGCGACGACAGCGAGCGCTGCTTCTTCTTGCATCTCACGCACCAGAGCTTGGGCGGCAGTCTCACCCAGTTCGACGTGGCCCCCTGGCAGGTAGAAATAGCCGTGCTTGACGTTCTTGCACAGCAGCACGCGTTCCACGTGAAACATCACACCCCGGGCAATGACCTCGATATGTCGATTCTTTGACGATTTGTCGCTCATGTGCACACCTCTGGTTGCGAGTTGTATCAACATCCGCTATGCTGGACCACAACAGAAAGGAAATCGCATGGAAGCGAACAAGCACGAGGGTGTCGATGGCAAACCACGTCGGCTGGGCAAAGGATTGTCAGGGTTGTTGAACATGAATCATCCGGTGCAGGTTGCGCCGCCGCCGGTGCAATCGCAGGCGACAGAGGTCAGCACAGATACCGCGCTGATAGCGTCCAATTCGCGACGTGGTTCGGAACCAACCGCATCACCGTTACCCAACGCGAAGGCCGAGAATTACTTATCGGACGTTGTGTCGGTGCCTCTATCTGCGATTCGGGTTTCGCCCTATCAGCCTCGGCGCAGCTTTGACGAGAAGGCGTTGCAAGAACTCGCGCGATCGATCAAGTCTTCTGGCGTAATGCAGCCCATCTTGGTTCGGCCGGTCGTGCCGTCAGTGGGGGAGACGCGGTTCGAGCTCATCGCAGGCGAGCGGCGGTGGCGGGCAGCACAGTTGGCGGGACTCGAGTCGTTGCCGGCGATTGTGCGCGAGCTTTCTAACAACACGGCGGCGGAATGGGCGCTGGTTGAGAACGTGCAGCGGGAAGATCTGAACCCGATGGATCGCGCGTTTGCGTTGCGGTCGTTGCTACAGAACTTTGCGATGACGCATGATGAACTTGCAGAACGATTGGGTCTGGATCGCTCGACTATCAGCAATCTGTTGCGACTTGCAACGCTTGAACCTGAGATTGCAGAATTGATTGTTGCGGGCAAGCTGTCAGGCGGGCATGGCCGGGCTCTGCTGGCGATTCATAACGCTGGCAAGCGGGTTGAGATTGCTCGATTGGCGGCGCAGTTTGGTTGGAGCGTGCGGAAAATCGAAAAGATTGCGGGTGATATTGCACAAGGCATCGGCGGCCCAAGTGTTCCGACAAGTTCGGCAAATGATGTGAGCCCACGGCAAGCGGTGCTGCGTGATTTGGAACGACAGATTGGCGCTCATCTTGGTACGAAGGTCCAAATCCTAACTGATCCTGCTGGAAAACGCGGGAAAGTGGTGATTGAGTTTTATGGGCTTGATCACTTTGATGGCGTGGTGACCAAGCTTGGTTTCTCGGCAATGAGTTGATTGGCGTCACCACTTCCGTATGCCAAACAGGATGGTAACGTTAGATCCACGCGCACACGAGTTGGTGATCGGGCCATGCATGAAGTCGCATCGCTCGACTTGTTCACTGGGTTTGCTAATAATGGCTGTACGTTTGTTACGTAGAAGTTCATATCACGCGATGTGCTGGGAACGTGACGAAGCGTTTGTTGTTTCAGAGTTTGTGAAAGGAATCCACATGGGTCGTCGTCCTGGTCCTTCGTCGCTCAGCGCCATCCCCGTCACCACGCTGCAAGCAGAGATTCGTCGTCGGCAACGTTCGGTCACGCCGCTGACGCGCCGGCGCGAGAAGTTGCTTGCGAAACTCGCAACGCTTGATGCGCAGATTCGCGAACTGGGTGGCAATGTTCCTGGCGGGCGCGTGCGGCCGCAGAACAGCACCAATCTTGCCGAAGGTTTGGCGGCGGTACTCAAGGGCAAGACAATGGGCGTGAGCGAAGCGGCTGATGCGGTCCTGAAGGCGGGGTATCAGACGAACGCCGCGAATTTCCGCACGATTGTGAACCAAACGCTGATCAAGAACCGCTCGATGTTCAAGAAGGTTGGTCGCGGTCAGTACACGGCGGCGTGATGTTCTGAATTTGCGGCCTGTTGTACAATGGCCAAAGTGAACTCTCGTCAATCCAATAAAGAACCGGCGACACTGGTCGCCGGTTCTTTTGATTTCAACATTGATTCAACCGACAGCAGCGCCGTCAACTGATGACTGCCAGTTCAAACTTACCAAGGCGTGGGGTTGTTGGTCAGGCGGCTGGGACGATCCAGCAGCAGGCCTGAATAGATGTCTTCCCACATCATGCGCCCGTTGACGTCCCACGTGTGGTACATGCGGTTGTCGATGTCGATGGGACGCAGGGCGAGCATGTCGAGTTCGGGCGAGACATTGCCTTGAATCTTGCTGAGCCGGCCGCCATCGGCGCGGTCGGTTTGGGCACAGCCGGTCAGGGCGAGTGCGAGCGTTGCAACGCCAAGCACGCCAGCGGCACGGATGATCGAAGCGGTGGGGGAGGTCGAACGCATGGGCTACTCCAGTCTTCGTAGGGCTGGCGACACGGTGACCCGACATTGGCCCAACGCCAAGAGCGGGACGAGAGTTGTACCAGTTGCGGGCCTTGCCGTCAAGCGAACCCGCCGGAGGATATCCGGGTAAACAGCATCGGAGGTTCGGGGGTTGGAAAGAGAAATATAGATAGTTTGGGGGTGCGCGGGACAGGGCGGCGGGGGCGCATTTGGCAGTGGCTGCCTGGTTGGCAGGCCGGGATGGTAACGCAAGTCTGCTTTTGGTAATGATTTACGACTCACATTTCCGGCATGGAGGTTGCATATTGCCTCTCGAAGAGTCGTTTTGCTCCTTCTCAAGGACCTCTTACTGAAAGGTTGTTATGCGCCAGGATCAATTCACGACCGCCGCTCAGCAGGTTCTTGCCGACTCTCAGTCCGCGGCAGCGCGGGCGGGGCATCCGGAGGTGACGGGGCTGCACGTGCTGAATGCGTTGCTGGATGATCGGGCGGGGTCGGCGGCTTCGATCTTTGTGAAAGCTGGGGCGGATGCGCAGCGGGTGCAGGTGCCGGTGGTGAGCGAATTGGCACGGCAGCCCAAGGTGAGTGGCAATGCGGGCAACACGGGGCGCGCGCTCATGGATGTGCTGGTGAAGGCTGAGGAACTCAGCAAGCGCATGGGTGATAGTTATGTAAGCAGCGAACACTTGTTGTTGGCGTTGGCGACGGTGGCCGGACCGGCGCGCGATGTGATGAACGCGGCTGGGGTGAAAGTGGGGTCGCTTGAGCAAGCGGTCAAGCAGATTCGCGCCAGCAGCGGCGTGAGCAACGTGACGGATCAAGGCGGCGAGAGCAACTTTGAGGCTTTGAAGAAATATGCGATTGATTTGACGCAAAAGGCACAGCAAGGCAAGCTCGATCCGGTGATCGGCCGCGACGAAGAGATTCGGCGGTGCATGCAGGTACTGTCGCGGCGCACGAAGAACAATCCAGTGTTGATTGGTGAGCCAGGCGTGGGCAAGACGGCGATTGCCGAGGGGCTTGCGTTGCGGATTGTGAATGGCGATTGCCCCGAGGGCATGCGCGACAAGCGGATCATGGCGCTGGATGTCGGGCAGTTGCTCGCAGGTGCGAAGTTTCGTGGCGAGTTTGAAGAGCGGCTCAAAAGCGTGCTTCGCGAAGTGACGGCGAGCGCGGGCGGGATCATTTTGTTCATTGATGAGTTGCACACGATCATCGGCGCGGGTGCGGCTGAAGGCGCGGTAAGTGCGGGGAACTTGCTCAAGCCTGCGCTATCGCGCGGCGAGCTGCGTTGCATTGGCGCGACGACGCTGGATGAGTATCGCAAGCACATCGAGAAAGATGCGGCGTTTGAACGAAGGTTCCAACCGATTCTGGTGGATCAACCCAACGTGGAAGAGACGGTGGCGATTTTGCGAGGGCTCAAGCCGAGGTATGAGGCGCACCATGGCGTGCGGATTTTGGATAGTGCGATTCTGGCGGCGGCGCAGCTCAGTCATCGGTATATTGCCGATCGGTTTTTGCCAGATAAGGCGATTGATTTGATGGACGAAGCGGCGAGCAAGCTGCGCATTGAGAACGACAGCATGCCTGGCGAGCTTGATGAGCTGCGGCGGAAGATCATGCAGCTTGAGATTGAGCGCGAGGCGCTGCGGATTGAAGCGAACGAGCGAACTGGCGAACGAGCGAACGAGGGGAAGGGCACGTCGCGCGAGCTTGATCGCGTGCAACGCGAGTTGGCGGAACTACAGGAAAAGAATCGTTCGCTCACTGCGCGATGGGATGAAGAGAAGAAAGAGCTTGACGCGGTGAAGGCGATCAAGGAGCAGATGGGCAGCAAGCAGGTGGCGCTTGAGCAAGCGCAGCGGCGGGGCGACTTGGAAGCGGCGGCGCGGATTCGGTATGGCGAGATGCGCGAGCTTGAGGCGACGCTGAAGCAAGCCGAGGAAGCACTCGCGAAACGCAAGGCTCGCGGTGATGCGATGGTGAAGGAAGAAGTGGACGCCGAGGCGATTGCGGAAGTGGTGGGGCGGTGGACTGGCATTCCGGTTTCGCGATTGGTTGAGGGTGAGCGCGAGAAGTTGACGCGCATGGAAGATGGTTTGCGCAAGCGAGTGATTGGGCAAGATCATGCATTGCGCGCGGTGAGCGATGCGGTGCGGCGCAGTCGCGCGGGGCTGAGTGATCCGAATCGGCCTGTGGGTTCGTTCTTGTTCCTGGGGCCGACGGGTGTGGGCAAGACTGAGACGTGTAAGGCACTGGCGGAGTTTTTATTCGATACTGACGAGGCGATGGTGCGCATTGATATGAGCGAGTACGGCGAGAAGCACGCTGTTGCGCGGCTGCTTGGTGCACCGCCCGGATATGTTGGATATGACGAAGGCGGACAGTTGACGGAAGCGGTCCGTCGCCGGCCCTACAGCGTGGTGTTGCTGGATGAAATCGAGAAGGCGCACCCGGATGTGTTCAACATTTTGCTGCAGGTGCTGGATGATGGTCGCTTGACAGATGGCCAGGGTCGCACGGTGGATTTCCGCAACACCATCGTGGTGATGACCAGCAACTATGGCAGCGCGCAGATTCAGGAACTCACGGCGAGCGGCGCGGAAGATTGGGAGATCGAAGCGGCGATTCGCGAGATGCTCAGGCGCGGGCCCGCGGGGATGATGGCCGAGGACCTGGGCAAGGCTGCGGGCTTGCCTGCGAAAGTTGTGGAGGTGATGGCGCGCAGCGCGATGCAAATGCAAGGTGGCTTGATGCGGCCTGAGTTGCTGAATCGCATTGATGAGGTTGTCGTGTTTCACCAGTTGCAGAAGCAAGCGCTGGGCGCGATTGTGGATATTCAGTTGTCACGCCTGCACAAGCGACTTGCCGAACGCGGCATGACGCTGGAAGTGACGGACGCCGCGAAGCAGTTGCTCGCGAGCGAGGGCTGGGACCCGCAGTTTGGGGCAAGGCCTTTGAAGCGGGTGATTCAGCAGCGCGTGGAGAATGCGCTGGCGACGAAGATACTGGCGGGGGAATTGGGAGATGGGGATAGTGTGAAGGTGGATGTGGGGGGTGGGGGGTTGGTATTTGGGAAAGGTGGGTGAGAGTGGCGGGGGAAAAGGTGTGGAGAGTTGACTCAAGTGATTTTTTACGAGGTGGTTATGACATATTTTCGAGATTTGCGTTAGTTGGGCTTGCGTTGCGGTGTGTGTGACTGTAGTTTAGTGGAATGGGTGCTCACAAATACAACTTAAAGGCGTTGGTGGCGGTTCTCGTTGCAACTTTTGGTATCACTACCACTACTGCGACCGCGCAGGTGCCTGGTGATTTCAACGGAGACGGCAGCATCGGGGGGCACAGACCGCAGCCAGATACTCAGTTGCCCGCCGCAGTCCGTACCGACATCGCCGACATGTGATCCGATGGACACGGATGGTGATGGGGACGTGGACCTTGAAGATTACATCGGAATTCTAGAGTCGGTAACTGCCTCGGGGGCGTGCGATCCGCCAAATGGTCGTGTTCGAAGAACCCGCACTGCGACTACGTCGACTTTTGCGAGTGATGGATTTTTTGGTGCGGCTGTAGATATTCGGCTAGGCAGACTGCCGGTGCTGTGTGGTGAATCATTTTTCACCAATCAGGGTGCTAGCAACGCCTTCGTTGCCATTCTCGATCGGGCACCAAGAAGTCCTAGGCACGTCCAGATCGGCTTCACGCGAGCAAGGGGTTATGTTGGTCTGCCAGCGGCACCGCAAACTGTCAATGCTATTTATACTGAGTTTCGCGCGAGAAATCTTCCTGCCGAACCGGAAAACACGCCTTGGTATGACAGGCGTTACTTTGCACCAGCACCGAGCGCAGCCGACAACCTGAACTATGGTGTGCAACGAGCTGGTGTGCTTTTTCCGCTGCAAGGACGTTTTGAATACAGCATCAATGGCGGTGTCTTCTACACGTTTGAATCATCGGACATGGATTTTGTTGTCATGGGCGCTGCATCGTTTGAGACTGAGACATATCAGTCCAATACACGCGTATCTGGTAGTTCGTCGTTTCGCTGCCAGTTCACCAACTGCGAGGTGTCAATTGGCGACTTTGGTCCGTATTTACCAGCCGATCTTGCCACACCACGTGCGATTCCACGAAATTTCTTCAATGCAACTACTCTGCCAACAGAACCCTCCACTGCTTTGGTGTCGAATTCTTTCGACGTTTGGGATATTCGCTGAGTCAACGGGAGCCATCACATGAGAGTCATTTCAATCGTCACGGTACTCGGATCTATCGCAACCTTGACAGGCGGAGTTTCAGGCGCACAGGTCTCACCCATTTACCCGTCGTCATCGACAAAGTTGCCCAAATCAGAGTTGGTTAAGCAGTCACTTAACATCGAGAGTGAAGCGGCTGCGATCGCCTTGGCGATGAAACTCGTTGGTTGTGAAGTTTTAACACCAAAACATACCGATGCCGACACGCTGTCTTCAGTTGCTGAGTTGCCGCAAACGATCCCACCTACTGCTATTAGGCATCGTGCGGATTCCGACGCCACGCCCTTTCTCTCCGGCACGATCGTAGGTTCTTGGGTTTGGGACGTGGAACTGCCCAATGTTGCTATTGCGATCAATACCAAATCTGGACTTGCGTTGAGTTTGCAGGCCAAGAGAGTTAAAGTCCGACTGTCCGCAACCAACGGCGATTTGATTAGCATTTTATTCGAAAGTGAAGTCGCCGATGGTGCTGAACAAGAATTGGCACCGTACCCTGACGCGAAGATGGCCGCCGAGTACATCGGGCGAGGTGGCGAAGAGGTCTGGCATGCATTGGTCGGTCAACCGAAGCTGTCGCTGGCCGATGCACTTGGGTGTATCCACACGCAGTTTGGCCTCGGTAAGTTTCAGGAGATTCGCGCACATTGTGTGATGTGGAGCATGATGGGACAGGCGCAGCGTCCAGCTTGGTCTGTACACGTGCGAGGATTGGATGCTTCGCAGGATGTTGAATCCTCGACCGAAGCGCAGCAAAGACTAGAGAGCGGCAAGGCTCGTTTTTCTGAACTGGGCGAACCGCTCGCAGAAGAATCGACCATCCCACTTAGTTTGCGAAACCACCTTCGACACGTTGTATTCGATGACACCGGCGAGTGGTATACGGCAGGAACGACACCGCAGCCCGCACGGTTGCTTGACTCGGAAATGAAGAAAGTTGAAGAGTTGTTGAAGCAGTCACGAAAATCAACACCGGCGGTCACTGCGCCGTCGCAAGGAGGGAAGTGATGCACCATGGCATTTCCTATTTCGCTGTCGTCTCGTCAGTTGCACTTTTTGTTTCGCTCGCGTCCGCCGAAGAGCCCTACATACCACTTTCCACCGACGTTTTGCTAAGTTCCCCCGCTCAGAACACCACTGTCTCACCAGGTACCTCCATTTCTTGGAATGTCAGCGTCCAATTGACACCCGGGCAGTCGCTTGGTCTGGCGGGGTTTATCTGCACGCTTGAGCAATCGCCTTCCAACCCCGCAGCCATCACGCTTACGCCTGGCACGCGTGCTGTAGGTGTTGCCAACTTTGATCTCCCACTTGGTCTCGCCAATCAAACCTCGACAGGTGCTTCGGCGTTTGGCGGCACACCGACCGGGACAGGTCAATCTTTGGTGCTCTTACAAATGGGCGGCCTGCAAAACACGCTCGGCGTTGCTGGCACGGTTCGTGGCACAGACGCCGTCGTAGACTCCAACCTTGCGCTGGCCGCACCGCTTTCGATGGTGCAGGGTACATTCCAAGCACCCTCAGTCGCCGGGACGTATAGCGTGCGGTTGCGGGACGTGCGTGTGCTCGCGCTGCTGGGCGTTGGCTCATCTGGCAATCCAAGCTTGGTCGAATCAACCTCGCCTGGATTCGTTCCCGAGTTCAGTTTCACGGTTGCTGCTGTGCAATGCGACACCATCGACTTCAATCGCAATAATGTGTTCCCTGAAGATCAAGATGTCATTGACTTTTTCAATGTGCTTGCGGGCGGACCTTGCCCGTATCCCGAGCCATGCGACATCGACTTCAACAACAATACTGTCTTTCCAGAGGATCAGGACGTGATCGACTTCTTCAATGTGCTGGCTGGCAACGAGTGCTGAATCGATTAGCTGAGTTGCCCGCAGATTCTTGCAACAACCGCCGCTTCGTGGGAGCATGGCTCTGATAACATCAGGTCCGGAGGCTCTATGGCGAAGCGAACAGCGGTGTGCGGCGTGATTGGGTTGGCGATGGCGGCGGGCGTTGCGATGGCGCAGGGGAATCCGTATGTTGCTGCGAATTTGGGCGGCGTGGCGGATTGGATGCGGTCGCATGAGTTTGCGGATATCGCCAAGCAGTCGCGCGGGTTTGCGCCGGTGAATACGCCTTGGGAAGGCGTGGTCCCGCTGGACAACACGGGGCATCCGCTGGATGATGCGGGGCTGTACATCATGTGTTGTCAGCCTACGGATACTGATCAGGGGCTAGGCGGGATTTATCGCTTCAGCTTTACGTGCAATGGGACCGAGACGCCGCGGTTTCGCGGATTTGATAGTTCGGGGCAACTGCGCAGCTATGAACGCAATCCGCTGACGGAGCGCGTGGAAGGCGAGTGGTTTTTTCCGACCAATGGCGACCGGCTGCTTATGTCATTTTACAAGACGATTGGTGGGCTGCGCGATATGAAGATCATGCGGCCTGGTACGACGGACGATCAGGTGTTCATGCCGAGGTTTGTGGATTCGCTGCGGCAGTTTGGCGCGATTCGTTTCATGCCTTGGACCAAGACCAACAACAGCACGGCGGTGCGATGGACGGATCGCAGCACGATTGAAGATGCGAGCTATCGCTGGCGCACGGGTGTGCCTTATGAGTTGTGCGTTGATCTGTGCAACGAGCTGCATCGGGATATGTGGATCAACGTACCGCACCTGGCGGACGATGAGTTTGTCAACAAGCTCGCAATTTTGATTCGCGATCGGCTTGATCCGGGCCTCAATGTGTACGTGGAGTACAGCAACGAGGTGTGGAACTTCATGTTTGATCAGGCGAGTTGGAACTATGACCAAGGCGTATTGGAAGCACAGAACCCATCGAGCATTTTGCGTTACGACGGCGTGACGGATGCAGACACGATGCGGCACCGGCGCATTGCCAAGCGCACGGTGGAGATTGGGCGGCAGTTTGCGGATGCGTTTGGGCCTGGAAGCATGAACACGCGCGTGCGGCCTGTGCTTGCGGCGCAGTTTGGCGCGACGTGGCAATTTGAGAAGATGCTGTCGTTCATTGATGGGGCGTATGGGCCTGCGAAAGACCGCATTTATTCGATTTCTGGCGCTCCATATGTCTCGATGGGTGGGGCGGATGTGCGAACGCTGACGAGCAGCGAAGTGCTGGATGCGCTGCAGGGCATGCTGGATCGACTGCCGACTTCGTATCAGTACGAACACCTTGCGACGATGACGGCATGGCACGGACTCAAGCCGTTTATTGCATATGAAGGTGGGCCTGACACCACGGGCAGCGCGAATGTGAATGCGAAGCGCGATGCGAACTATGACCCGCGGATGGGAGAGATTTGTACGCAGTATTTGCGGCAGTGGTACGAAGCCGGCGGCGGATTGTTCATGTGGTTCCACGCGGGCAGCGGGTCGTGGATCAATGACAATGGCAGTTGGAGTTTGACCGAAGCTTTGCCGCTTGGAAGCCCCAAGCAGAGTGCACTGCTGGCGATGTCGCAGCAACCGGTGCCGGCGGTGAGTGCGGGGACGAGCTTTCCGGGATTGGTTGATGCTCGCAAGCATCTGAATCGCAATCCGGATTGGCAGACGCGCGAGCGCGAGCAGATGGGGTCCAACGACACGCGTGATTATTTGGTCCGGGTGGATCAGCCGGGTGAGTATCGCGTACGGGTGCGGGCGGTTGCGCATGTTCCTACGACGAGCATTTGGATGGGCGTGAATGGGCAGCAGCTTGGCACGGTGACGATCACCAATGACGGGTCGGCTCAGCAGGCGGTGCCGCAGTGGTGGGGTGATCTGACGGCCAACTTCAACGCGGGGCTGAACACCATTCGGCTGCGGACGGTGAGCGGGTATGAGTTCTCGATGTGGGAACTTGGCAGCGGCTGTGATGGGATTGACTTTAATCGCAACGGGGTTTTTCCGGAAGATCAGGACGTGGTTGATTTCTTCAACGTGCTCGCGGGTGGATCGTGCCCTGAAGGCTGGGCGTGTGACATTGATTTCAACAACAACGGCGTCTTTCCTGAAGACCAAGATGTGATTGACTTCTTCCGGGTGTTGGCGGGCGGATCGTGCAACTAAAGCAAGAACGAGCGGACCAAAAGCAACTTTGTGCATGAATTCTGACGAATAAGCCGACAATTACCGGATTCGATTGGATCTTTCGGAGGTTTGCATGCCCGCCAGTTCTGTTCGCGATGCGTTGCCCAACGGCCCTGAACATCCGACGGGCTCGACCATGGTCGCTCCCGGTGCGAATGCGTTGATTGAGGCGCGGCCTGCGATGAGCGGTGACCCGTTCGAGCGGTCGCTGCATCAGGCGGCTGAGCAGGTGTTCTTGTCGCCGCGCGTGGTTGATCAGCGGGCTTTTGATGAGTTTGCGGGACAACTTGGAAAACTGACGAAGGACGCGGGCAAGGCGGGCGAGTCGCTGGCGTTGACGCATGGGCAGGTCAAGGCGCTGAATGAGCAGCTTCGCGGGTTGATGGGGGACCTGACCAGCAAGACGGATGCGGCGTTGAAGGCGTTGCCGGTGATCGAAGCCAAGACGGCGAGGGTGCAGCAACTGCTGGCACACGTGGGGAATGAAACGGCGATTGCGAAGGCGCGCGAACTGCGAGATGGGGTGGCGCAGGAGCTGTTGTCGCAGCGCGAGGGATTGGTGGCGCAGCTTGCGAGTGAGTTGCGTGAGTCGCTGGTCAAGAAAGTGATGGATGATGCGCAGGCGCAGATGCGAGATCGCGTTGAGGCGATGGTTTCGCAGTTGGTGAACGAACGGCTGGCAAACTTGCCCGTGCGTGAGGATGTTCGGACTTCGATGGTCATGCCGATTGCGGCGGCGGTGCCTGACACGCTGGCGATTGATGCGTCGCTGCGCGAAACTATCAGCGATGCGAAAGCCGCGATGCAGACGTTTGAGCATGGGGTGCGGACGGTTGAAGGACGATTGGAAGCAGCCCGTGGAGCGAGTGAGCAGATTGCGCTGAAGGCTGAACAGGCAGAAAAGAGCTTAGACGAGGCCTTGCTGCGCGCGGCGATGCGATTTGAGCACATCGTGAATACCAGTGAGCAGCGAACGGAAGCGGTGGTGAGTGAGATTGCCGAGCAGTTGCTGGCACTGCGGGCGGATGCGGGGCAACTCGTGACAGAATCGCGCGAGGCGATTGCGCAAGATCGTTTGAAGATGATGCAGGAGAAGCAGCTTGCTGTCGCGGCGATCGCGGCGGCTGGTGCAGAGGCAGAGCAATCGCTGCGGAGCATTCCGGCGATGAGTGAGGAAGCGATTCAGGCGCGGATTGAGATTTCGAGTCGGGAAGCGGCGAATGCGCTTTCGCAACTTGCGGCGGAGCATGCAACGCATATTGAGCAAGCTCGCACGGAAGCGATTGCGTCGATTCGGTCTGCGGCGACGATGACCACGAACATGACTTCGCGCGGCGAGAACATGGATCGCATTACAACTTCGCTGGCGGAGGCGGACATGCGACCACTGTCGCTTGATTTGCTCGAGCAATTGCAAGCTGCTACGCAGCATGCTTCGCAGACGCATGCGTATGTCTCGGCGATCATCACGCGGCTTGAGACGCTTGCGGCGAGAGCGGAAGAGTCGCGGCTGCTGCTGGGCGATCGCGTGTTGGCGGCGGCGCATGCAACGGATGTGATTGAGCAGCGCATGGCTGAAGCGACGAAGGTGCCTGCAACACACGCAACTGCGACGAGCATGCACGCGCAGAACGAGCCAATGCCGCAATCTCGAGAAGTTGTCGGGCTGCTACATCAGATACAGCACACGGGTAATCAGTTGCATCAGCTTGGCGCGTGGATCACGCACTTGTTGCAAGCGGGTGAGGCGATGGCGCAGCGGCTGGAACGTGCGCGGCGCCTGACGCCATAAAGTGAGCGCGATGAAGCCTGATGCGTCCAATCTTGATGTGCCTAGCAGTGGCATCAGCGTGCATGGCAGGCTGGTTGTGCCGGCGGCGGTGATGGATTTTTCGTTTGTCAACAGCAGCGGGCCTGGCGGGCAGAATGTGAACAAACGGGCGACCAAGTGCGTGCTGCGCGTGTTCTTGCATGCGATGTTGCTCGCGCCGGCGCAAGCCGCAAGACTGGCGGCGAGTGCGAAGCACTTGCTGACGGATGCGGGTGAGTTGATGATCATCGCGGATGAGTATCGCAGTCAGGAACGCAACAAAGCGGCGTGCGAGGAAC
>VYLN01000041.1_pt1 | contig 31446 bp, 28 predicted proteins | sample 5109471 | NCBI WGS metagenome assembly VYLN01 (sample SAMN12291806, study PRJNA351875) | freshwater metagenome | isolation source: freshwater lake | place: USA: Michigan, Lee Lake | collected 2013-08-06 | reverse complement strand
ACCCACCGTGGCGCTCCCCGCCTGCTGCCCGCCGCTAGCGGCGGGCAGCAGGCGGGGAGCGCCACGGTGGGTGGGGTGATCCGTGCGAGCCTGTGGAGCGGGACGGCGGCCTCGTGGGTCGATCTCTCTGCCTTCCTGCCAGTAGGATTTACGGAGAGCGTTGCGCGGGGTATCTCCAGCGACGGTGTTAACACTTATGTCTCTGGCTGGGGCTTCAACTCCGTCACCGCCCGACAAGAAGCCCTGCTCTGGACGCAGCCCATCCCCACCCCTGGAGCCGCAGCCTTGCTCGGCCTCGGCGCCATCCACGCCGCACACCGCCGCCGCCGCGCTCGGGCGGGGAGCGGGGGTGCAAGGTTGGACGCACCGACCGCTGCAGAGCCAGCGGTCGGTGGCACGGCGGCGCGCGCCGGTGGCACGGGGACGCGCACCGCTCGCACGGTCAATTGTTCGTCTTGCTTCTCTGTTTCCCTCTCAGTGCCCTCGGTGCCCTCTGTGTTCAACTGCCTTTGCCTTCTCGGCTGTGGCAAAGGGGCAGATTGCGGGACGCGGCCAGCGTCTCTATAGTTGGGATTGTTGGGTTGGCTGGCGGCTCGCGGTGTTGCTTGGCTTGGTGGCCTGGCAGCGGCGTAGGGTGTTGGCGGCGGCGGCGGGTTTGTTGCTGCTTTGGGCTGTTTGCAGGGACTTCTTATGAGCATGATGACTATCTCTCGATTGACATTGACGGGTTCGCGTGTGATGGGCCGGGCTTTGGTGGCTTCAGCGGGGATGGCTGTTGCTATGAGCGCGGCGGGGGCGTTTGCGCAAGGTGCCAGCGCGGCGGCGCAGCCGGCGGGCGGGCAGGCTCCGGCGGAAGTGAAGCGATTTGGCGGGGCGGAACTTGCGCCGGTGCCGGATGCTGCGCCGGCGACGCCGGCGCCGGTGTTTAGTGAGCCGGAGTTTGAGAAGATCAGCGGGCTGCTGAGTGGCAGTTGGAAGAGTGCTGTGCCCATCAAGGTGGGTGGCGACAGCTTTGAAGTCGTGACGAGTATTGCGCCGGTGTTTATTCCTGGCATGACCGACACGTTTTATGCGGAAGTGGCCCGCGGGGATGCGCTGGACCGGCCTTATCGGCAGGCGATTTGGCAATTGGTTCGCGTGAAGGGCGGCGTGCGGCTCAAGACCATGGAGTTTCGCCGGTCGCGCGGGGAACACTTGGCGGTGGTGGGGCTTTGGGCAGCGGCGGACAAGTTCCCGATGATTTCGACGGATGATTTGGTGACGACGCTGATGGTGGAATTGACGGCGGACGGAGCCGGATACAAGGGCGCGACGGCGCATGCGTATCCGACCAGTGCGGGCAGCGCGGTGGAGATGACCAGCGAGCTTTCATTCGACGGCAGCACGTTCAAGAGCGCGGATCGCGGGTACGGCGCAGATGGCAGCTTGGCGTGGGGTCCGGCGGCGGGCGAGTCGTACGCGTTTGGCAAGATTGAAAGCCCGATTGCGGTTGCGCGCACGCCCGAAGGCTTGGTGATGCTGACGTATCCGACAAAGACGGAAGGCGAAGTGTTCAAGGAAGGCGACCGCGTTGCGCTGCATTACATGGGCATGCTGACCAACGGCATGATGTTTGACAGCAGCTACGAGCGGCAGGCTCCATTTGAGTACAATTTTGGACAGAACCTGATCCCTGGCTGGGATATGGGCATGGCGGATGCACGCAAGGGACTCAAGCGCAGGCTGGTGATTCCGGGTTCGCTTGGGTATGGCGAGCGTGGCAATGCAAGGGCGAAGATTCCTTCGAATGCGACGCTGGTGTTTAGCATTGATGTGCTGAGCATTACGGCTGCGCCCACGACTCCGCCTGCGGCGCCGATGCCCGAGCCAGTGAAGGCCCAGCCGGTGGGTGAGCCGGTGAAGGAAGTGCCGGCGGGGGAGAAGCCCAAGGATTCGTGAGTTGAAGCTTGCAAAGAGAAAAACGAGTGCGTGAAAGCCTGGCGCGGAGCCGGGCTTTTTTCATGGCGACGTCGCTACGCTGATGGTGTGGCTGATCATTACGCAACTCTGGGTGTTTCACGTTCCGCGACGGCTGATGAGATCAAGTCGGCGTATCGCAAGTTGGCGCGGTTGTACCATCCAGATGTGAACAAGGCTGCGGATGCGCAGAAGAAGTTTGCGGCGGCGCAGCAGGCGTATGAGGTTTTGTCGGACGCGGAGAAACGCAAGCTGTATGACCAGTATGGTGATGCGGCGTTTGCGCAGGGTGGGCCTGGCTCTGCGAGTGGGCAGCAGCGGACGCAGTGGGGCAGCGGGGCGGGTGGAGGAAGAGCGCGGAGCGGGCGTGGGGGTGCGCCGGATATTGATGCGGAAGATTTGGGGTCGATATTTGAAAGCATATTTGGCGGCGGCGGTGGGCGAGCGGGGGCTGGCGGCGCGCGTGGTGGGCGGGGGCAGGCGACGTATGACTATCGCGATGAGGATGAAGAAGAGACCGTGCAGGAAGTGCGGGTGGACTTCATGACGGCGGCGAAGGGGGGCACGGCGCAGGTGCGCGTGATGACGGCGCAGGAGACGTTCAAGACGATTGAAGTGAAGATACCGGCGGGGACGGAAGATGGCGCGGGGATGCGTGTGCGCGGGGCGATGCGGGGGGTTGCGGCGGCAGGAGCTTCAGCAGATTTACTTTTGCGGGTGCGGGTTATGCCGCATGAGTTGTTTCGGCGGGGAGAGTGGAGCAACGCGGGGAAGGGATTGGATTTGTATTTGGATGTGCCGGTGACGATCGCGGAGGCGACGCTGGGGGCGAGCATTGATGTGCCGACGATGAAGGGGACGGTGCAGCTCACGATTCCGCCTGGGAGCGCGAGCGGGAAGCGGATGAAGCTGGGGGCGATGGGGATTCGCGATGAGGCAGGGCGGCAGGGGGACTTGTATGTGATTGTGCAGATTGTGCCGCCGACGGAGCATGGGATTTCGGATTTGGAGAAGGATGTTTTGCGGCGGATAGCGGGGCTTGGGGGAAATCCGCGAGGTGGGGCGGCGTGGGGGCGGTGAGATGGGGAGTTGTCGGTCAGACTGTCGGAGAAAAAACAAGCTGCGCGGTAGCGCAGCTTGTTTGAATGCGTGATGCGATGGATGTGTTACTCGCAAGGTCCGCCGGCGAGAACGCTCAAGAATGCCACGAAGTCCCTATCGTCGGGATAGACGCCATCGTTGTTGAAGTCGACATCGCAAGTGATGGGGAAGGGGCATCCGCCGCCTGCGAAGAGATTCAGGAACTCAGTGACGTCGCGATCATCGGGGAAGACGTTGTCACGGTTCACGTCGATGGTGTCGCAGACAGGGATGGGGCGGAGGTTGTTGGCTGGGCCTTGCAGGCGAACAACGTTGCTGTAGGGACGCAGTTCGAAGCCGGTGACGGTGTAGTTGGCATCGCCAGCGTTGATGGGGAAGTTGTGGAGGTATTGGAAGTCGATCTGATATTCGCCCGCGCCGTTGCCTTGGACGTTGACTTCGAGGAAGCCGTAGTGCTTTCCGCCGCGGAGCAGTTGCGTGCCGTTCCATTGTTCGGGCTCGCTTTGGTCGGCGCTCCAGCGGTGGAAGGGGTTGGGGACGAAGACGCCGCCGCTGAGGGGGTTGTTGCGCCAACTGGTGATGTTGCTATTGACGGAGCCGGGAGCGTCTTCGACGCCGCGGAGGCCGTCGCCAGCTGCGCCAACGTCCCAGAGGTGAACGCCGTAGCCATCGCCGTCGAGGTCGAAGTAGCTCATTTCGCTGACTTCACTGTGGCCGCAGAAGACGCCCGCGACTTTGTATTGCTCCATGAGCGGGGCGTAGATGCGCATGGCTTCGCCGCTTTGCGGGCTGGTGACGCTGGTGCCGTGAATGCCGCGGCTGAAGGGTGTGTGGTGCCACTGGACGAAGATGATTTGTCCGGCGGCGCGGGCAGCGGCGAGTTCCTGGACTGCCCAGTTCCACTGGGCGGTGCCGACGTTGAAGTCAGGGATATCGCCGAACTGGTAGGCGTTGAGCCACGCGCGGTTGGTGTCGAGGAGTTGGGGGAATGCGGGGCTGGTGAACTGGTTGGCCGGTGGGCCGACGTTGTCGTTGGCGTCCATGGATCCGACGCTGCAGAGGGTGATGATAGTGACGGGGCCGTAGTCGGTGCGGAAGTAGAGGTCTTGGAACTGTGGTTGGCCGTTGGCGGGCGTGTCCCAGTATGCGCTCCATTGGTTACGGGCGTACTGCACGTTGGCGTTGATGCTGGCTTGATCGCTGCCGCCGTTGAAGATGCAGTTGTTGCCGATGGCTGCGACGATGGGACGTGCGCTGAGCAGATCGTCATACTGACCGGCGTTGTGGCGCCAGAATTCGTCCCAGCGGCGTTGCTGTTCGTTGGCGGTACCTTCGATGAGATCGCCCGGCATGATGATCATGTCTGGGTCACGCAGTTCGATTTGCTTGATGTTCTCTTGGTAGCCAAGCGTCTCGGTGAGGAAGTATTGATCACGGCCGCGACCTGTGCCTGTGGGCCGACCTGTGCTGCCTGGCAATTGCGGCGTGCTGCGGCTCCACTCGCGATTGCGAGTGCGGCCGCTGACGAGTGTTTCGCTGTCGCTCAGAACGGCGAAGCGGATGCCGCGAGCAGTGGTAGGGGTTGGGGCAGTGCGGAAGGTGTTGGAGTAGGTTGATGCGCCTTGCGTGACGGTGTAGCTGTATTCAGTATCGGCTTGGAGGCCGGTCACGCTGATGGCGTGCTTCCAGTTGCGGGCGGGCACGCCCGGAGCTTGGAAGATTGCAGTGGTGCTGAAAGGGAAAGCACCGCCGGCAGTGAGTTCGGCGGCCGATTGATAGTCGAGAACTGGTGCGAGCTGCGGCGTGGTGTTAAGAACGAGCGGAACAGCGAGGCCTGGACCGGTGATGGTGAGCGAGCCTGCGGTGTTGCTCACGGTGAACCAAGTGAGTTGCATGCCGTCGAGTGTTGCGTTTTGCTGATAAGGAAGGACGCGGAAATCACCAACGGTTGCGAGTGCGGGCGAGGCGAGGCCAGTTGCCGCGACGAGCGCTGCGAGAAACAAGCGGGAAGAACGCATGCAAAGTCTCCTTCTTGGTTAGTTCCTGACCGAAAGCGCCGTGTGCTTTCAGTCAGTGGAGAGATAGAAGCGCGTCTGGAAAAGTGGAGCATCAACGACGCGTGAGATTGTGGTGAAGAGTGTGTTTGGGGACACGCTGAGGTGGAATGACGGCGGAATCTAAGAAGAGCATGCGCGGGTCGAGGTTTTACTCAGAGCAGCATGGGCGGAGATGATCTGATGGCGTGCATTTGCCAGCAGAAGCACCAGACAAGCGGCGATTGTGCGTCGTTTCGCGTTGCAGCGTGCGGGCAGACTTTGGGTTCTCGCGAACTGCTGTTGGTTGCGCCAATAGTGGGCAGTGGTGTGCGGATTCGTTTGGTCGCGCCGCCGAGGGGCACGGCAACGCGGATTTGGAGAAGGATGTGCTGCGGCAGCTAGCGGGGCTGGGGGGAAGCCGCGGGTTGGGGCGGTGTGGGGGAGGAGGTAAGCGCGTTGCGGTTGGGAAAACAAAGTCAGATGTCTGGGGACTCTGTGTCGATGCCTCCGCGAGTGACGAGCTGACGCGCGTCGCGAGCGAGCTTGCGATAGTTTGCGCGGATTTGTTCAAGCTCGTGGTCTTCGAGTTCCTCAAGATCAAGAAGGGCGTTGTGAGCTCCGTGCATGGAGCGGATGAGTTCATCGAGCTTTACTTGTATCGCTGCTGTATCTTTATTTTGGCTGTGTTGAATGAGAAAGACCATGAGGAACGTGATGACCGTCGTGCCTGTGTTGACTACGAGTTGCCAGGTATCACTGAAGTGAAAGATTGGCCCGAGTGCAAGCCACACGAGGATAATGCCAACGGCAAAGAGAAATGCGAGGGGATGTCCAGCCGCGCGAGACGACCAGCGGGACGCGCGACTGAAGACATTCGAGTTTTTCATGTGCTCTCTCCAAGAGTGGTTGCAGGATGCGCACGGCATTCGCAGCGAAGTGGGCGAGGACGCGGGTGCTTGATCGGCTGGAGTTGTGCGTTGAAGGAGGAGTGTATTGAGACGGGACGGGAGGGGAGCCGCGATGGATTCATTCAAACACAGAGAGATTGCGGGTGCAGAATTGAAAGAGGATCTGAAAGCGATGAATAAAGCATGGCTGCGAAGCAGGTGTGGTTGGCATCGAGGGCTGGTTGCAGGGGAACGACGCAGTTCGTCTTGGATTTATTCGACTTTGGGTCGTGGCAGCAGTCCGCGCCGCTGTTGGCCGTGTGTTTGGTCGTGTTGACACACCAGTATTGCAGAGACTGGTCGGGCAGGCGGCGGTTTGTGCGGGAGCGGTGGGCGGGTTAGAATAGAGTGATGGGAGCGGGGTGCGGGTGTGTGTTGTGGGCTTGAGGCTTGCAACGCCCCGTGTGGGTTCTGGGGTGTGTGCGTACGGGTTGTGGCTGTGCGTGTGAGAAAGCAGGAGGCTTCGTGCTCAAGCAGCGACATCATTTTTTCGTGGTGATGCTCGGCATCGCCGACGCGGCGGTTGTAGCGATTGCGTGTTTGCTGGCGTGGGGAGTTAGGCGGGAGGTGATTGATGGGGCGTGGCCTGCGGCGACGGGGTTGCAGTCGGTGCGGACGATTTTGCAAGAGACGTTGCTGATGTTTGCGGTGCCGGTTGCGGTGACGGCGATGCGGGTGTTTGCGTTGTATCAGCCGTGGCGCGACAGGCGGCTGCTGGCGGAGAGTCGGCAGATTTTGAAGGCGAGTTTGGCGACGATTGTGTCGCTGATTGTGTTGATGTGGGCGCTGGGGCCGGCGATGGTGAGCGGGGTGGAGTCGACGAAGGTCGTGAGTTGGAACGGGATGGTGTTTGATGCGGGGCGGGTGCAGCTTTTGGCGTTTGCGGTGATCATGCCGGTGGTGTTGGTGGTGGCGAGATTGTGTTTTCGCGTTGCGCTGCGAGCGGCGCGTAAACGCGGGCGGAATTTGCGGCACGTGGCGGTGATTGGGACGGGACGGCTGGGGCGGATTGCGTGCCGGACGCTGGATCGCAACAGTTGGACGGGGATCAACGTTGCGTACTTCATTCACCATCATGACCATGTGACGCCGACCGATGAAGTGGTTGGTCGGCCGGTGCTTGGTGGGATTTCGCAGCTTGAGCAGATATTGACGGACCGGCCACCGGATGCGGTTTACCTTGCGTTGCCCAACACCCGGGCAAGTTTGATGCCCGAGTTGCTGCGTCGGCTGGAGCGGTATCCGATTGATGTGCGGATTATTCCGGAAGTGAGCCCGAAGTACACGCCGCTGGCGATGACGGTGAGCGAACTGGAGGGGATGCCGATTCTGAGCATCCGCGAGAACCCGATGAACGGGCTCGCGGGTGTGATGAAGCGCGGGATTGATTTGCTTGGGGCGATGGTGGGGATGGCGGTGTTTGCGGTGCCCATGGTTTTGATTGCGATGGCGATCAAGCTGACGAGTGAGGGGCCGGTGGTGTTCAGGCAGCGGCGGGTGAGCATTGGCGGCGAGGAGTTTGATATTTATAAGTTCAGGACGATGATGCATGAGCGTGATGAGCATGCATCGGCGGTGTGGACGGCGCGGGGTGATGCAAGGGTGACAAATATTGGGGCGTTTTTGCGGCGGACGAGTTTGGATGAATTGCCGCAGTTGCTCAATGTGGTGTTGGGGCAGATGAGCTTGGTCGGGCCCAGGCCTGAGCGGCCGGAACTGATTGCGAGGTTCAAAGAAGATTGGCGGGGCTATGTGCTGCGGCAGCATGTGAAGGCGGGGATGACGGGTTGGGCGCAGGTGAACGGGATGCGCGGGGATACGAGCTTGCGCAAGCGGTTGCAACTGGATTTGTTCTACATTCGCAATTGGAGTCTGGGGTTTGACATCAAGATTTTGTGGCTGACATTGTTTCGGGGGTTTGTACATCAAAATGCGCATTGAGCGGGGCGGGGCTTGGGCGAATTGGCGGGGATTTGGGCAGATTGTGCGAAGATGCCAGTGAAATTGGCCAGCGAACCGATAGCCAACGGTGATGGAACGTGCGCGATTTGTGAAATGGATGCTGGGGGTTGCGGGCGTATGTGCGATGCTGATGGCGTTGTACGTGCTTGGTGGGTGGTGGCGCATCGGCGTGCATTTTGCGGTGAATCAGATTTGCATGGGCGTTTCGGCAGGGAAGATTTATTTTGCGTTGGCATTTTCGATGCTGTTTTGCCTGCGTGCGGCGTGGCTTGGCTGGCGGCAGCGAGAGACGCATGCGGCGTGGAATCGGCGCGGCATGGTGGTGTTTGCGTTGGTGGTGGGTGTGGGTCTGGTGTGTAGTTTGACATCGCTGGTGCTGTACACGCGGGCGATGGGGTTGCCAACAGGCAGCGTGAATTTTCATTGGCGTGATGGTGTGAACTCGGTGAACTCGTTCACGCATATTCATACGAGCAAGGCGCCGATAGCGATGGTGGTGGAGTGGCTGGGGCGCGGCGAGTGGCACCAGCGATTTGATACGGGGTTTGCGTACTTGCGAGTGGTGCCGAGGTGGCTGGCGGGTTTGATAGGCGGAGCGTTTGTAGGTGCGCTGGGACTGGGGTTGTGGGTGGGGCCCAGAGTTGCGTGCACGTATGCGGATTGGCGTGAGCGAGTGGTGGTGGCGATGGTGATGTCGCTGGCGTTTGCGGCGCTTATCAAGAGCGTGGTGGATGGCGGGTTGTTCGCGTATGACGCGGTGGCGGGGACTTTGGCGATTGTGTTACTGGCGCGGGCGGATTCGCTGGCGCGAGTTGGTGAGCAGCTCCGGCGACAGTGGGTGGGGCCTGCGTTGGTGGTGGTGGTTTGGCTGGGCGTGGTTGCGATCATGACTCCCGGCGGCACAATTCGGCAAGGCGAAGAGTGGCTGGAGCGGATGGCGATGTACGCGATGATTGTGCTGGCCGGGGTATTGTGGGCGCGAGCGAGTGGGCGCAGGGTGCGATCGGTGGTGAGTGGGGCGGCGGTGTGTGGTGTGATGTGGATGAGTTTTGTGGTGGGGGATTTTCGTGCGAGGGTGTTGCCGCTGATGGCAAGGGCGCAGGGTGAGGCGGTGGTGTATGGGGCGGGTGGAACTGTGGAAATTGCGGAGACCAATGGGGAGTCGCGTGCGAGCGTGTACGTGCGGCTGGGGGACAATCCGATGCGGGCGCGGCGGGTGATGCTGGCGACGCGCACGGGGCAGGTGACGGGGATTTACGCGGACGTGGTATTGGTGCAGACGCTGGCAGCGGGCGTGACGCTTTCGCGAAGTGACGTGTTGTGGTTCAAGCGTGCGGATTTGGTGCAGAGCGAGACTGGGGCTGGGCCCGCGCGGCTGCGGTCGCAGATTGCGTTTGATGTTGCGCGCGGGCCTGTTGTGTACAGCGATGTTGCGCTGGACCAGATTGCCGAGAACAACCGGTTTGTGGCGTACTTTGTGATTGATGATTACTTGCGCAGCGTGGGCGTGCGCGAGTATGTGTTTGTGCCTTACTTGCAGTTTCGCGATGAAGACGCGGCGGGTGTGAAGTGAGTTCGCCGCGAACGCGCGGCTAAGGTGTTATCACGGCGTGATGGTGGTCGTGATGACACCGTTTGAATCGATGGTGTAGCGAGCGATCATGTCGCCTGGAAAACTTAACTCGATGGTTTGCGAGTTGTTGGTCATGACGCGTTGATTGCGTTCTTTGAGTGCGCCGCGGAGATTGGAATCAATGCGGATGAGGTTTTGCTGCGAACCAGTTTCGGTTAAAGCGACCCAGTTATGGAAGGACGAGGGGATTCGCCCGGTTTGCGTGCTGTACATCGAGGCGGCTTTGGTGAGCGATTGGCCGAAGGTGCGCGCGACTTCGTAGCGGGCGTCGCTGGTGCCTTGGGAGAAATTGGGCACGGCGATGGCGGCGAGGATGCCGATGACGATCACGACGATGAGGATTTCGACAAGCGTGAAGGCGTGGCGGAGTTGCTTGGTGCGCGATGGGCGGAACATACGTTATGTGTCGTCATGTTGCCGGGGCGTGTGTCTCGTGATGGGGGATTTGTGATTGGGAAGTGGGAGGTGGTGCGGGTTGTAGCGATTGAAGCGACGTGCAGGTACGAGAAGAAATGAGGCAGCACCGGCAGCGAGCGTGATGCCTGGGCCGAGGGCGCGGTAGCAGAGGATGATGGCGGTGGCGGCTTCGGGCGTTGTCCCGCAGGAGTGGGTGAGGGCGAAGTAGCAGCCGGCGTCGAGGATACCTGCAGCCATAGGGATGGTGGAGGCTGAGGCGATGAGGGATGCGCAGATGAAGAGCGGGAGGAAGGTGAGAGCGTTGACGTTGGCGATGGTCGCAGCGAAAAAGGCGATGGCGGTGAGGTCGGCGAGTGTGGCGAGGAGTGAGTACGCGGTGATGCGAGAGATGGCGGTGAAGGCGCGGCGGCCGGTGAGGTTGGCGGCGCGGAGGTGATGCGTGCGAGAGGCGATGAACCACGTGGCGATGCATGCGGCGGTGATGACGGCGGCGAGCAGAGCGGCGTGATGCCAGGCGCTTTGTGTGTGCAACTGATTGTGCGTGAGCGCGGCGGCGGTGATGACAAGGATGAGAGTTGCGAGCAGGGTGCCAATGCGCCAGAGGACGAGAGCGGAAGCGCGTTGGATGATGGAGGTGGCGGGCAAGACCGAGGCGCGGTAGATGTCGCCCATGAGTTTGCCGGGCCAACTGATGGATTCGATGACGGTGCCTTCGATGAACGTGCGGACCCCCGCGCGCGGGGTCATGGGCATGTGGGCGGCATGGCAGGCGGCGGTGAGTGATGCGCCTTTGCAGGCGATGAAACAGAGTGCGAGCAGCGGGCCGGCGAGGAGGACGGTTGGATGGAGTGAGATTTCGTGGAGCGCGCCTTGGACAATTGGCCAGTAGCGCGTGAGGACGATGAGCAGGGCGATGGTGGCGCAGGTGACGATGGCCACGCGCAGGTTGCGGTGCAGTGGAAGCGCGGGCGAGACGGTGGGCGTGGGTGGGAGCGACGCGACCGACATGGAGGGGATATCGGGCGTTTGGTGGGCGGAGTTGAGTGAGAAGCGGTTAGAGCAAGGCGAGAGTTGCTAAGAGGACTAGCCAACTGGTCGCGACCCAGATCAGCGAGGTTCGATAGCGTTTCCACGCATTGAGGCGAGACAAAGATTCGCTGACGGCGATCACGGCGAGAACACTTGCGGTTATCGAGAGCAAAGTCAGAGCGAGTGCGAACTTGGCGAAGAATTCCAATTCAGAGCGTGGGCCGCGTGGTGTTGTGGCGAACTCGGCGGCGATGAGTAGAAGTGTGGCGACGAGCGAGATCGCCGCGCTGGTTGTACAAAGCGCGATGACGGTGCGCATCCCGCGATGGAGTTTTTCACTGCCCCAGGGTTCGCGTTCGAAGGTTGTGGCGTTGTGCGGATCGAAGGCGTTGCCGCACTCGGGGCAGGTTTGGCGATGGAGGTCATTGATGGTGTAGCCACAGGCCAGGCAACGCATGCAGGAGGATAAACGGTTGGATAAGCGAATGTGCGATGCGGACAAGAAGAAAGCGAAAGTGACGGCACGTGGCGATCACTTTCGCTTTGTTGAATGCTTTGCGGCGAGTGGTCGGCTTACAGCATGGTCAAGATGCTGTCCCAGTCCATTGCTTTGCCGGGTTCGCGGGCTTGGACGAATTTGACTTTGCCTTTGCCGTCGGCGGATTGGCCGATGACGACGGTGCCGCGGTTGGCGACGTTGAGGTCGTTCCAGTGGAGGCCGTAGGCTTTGGTGATTTGGCGGTGGAGGTCGCTGAGGAGGGTTTGGGTGTAGCCTTCCTTTTCGGCCCAGGCTTGATTGGTGAACATGCTGTCGCAGGAGACGCCGACGACGATCGCGCCTTTTTCGCTCCACTTGGCGAAGTCGCTGCTGACGCATTTCATTTCGGCAGAGCAGACGCCTGTGAAAGCGAAGGGGTAGAAGCAGAGGACGACGTCGCCTTTCTTGACGGCGTCGGAGAGTTTGAAGTCTTTGCGGTCTTGCGTGGGAAGAGTGAAGTCGGGTGCGGTGTCGCCGATGGCGATGGTGGAGGAGCGGGGGGTGAGGTGGTCGTTGGCGGGCATGGGTGGTCCTTTGCTGGAAATGGTTTTGCGAAGCTTGTCGAATCTCGCGGTTTTGCGAGCGGGCATGGTACTCAGTGATGCTCAATGAATTGTCAGTGGTCAAATCGATACGACGAGAAAATGCCCGTCTTCACACCGGCAAGGCTCTGAGCCATTTGCTGTTTAATCCACGGAATGCGTGAGAGCGGATGCATGAGCAGGTCGCGCGGCAGGGCGAGGGGGGCGAGGTCGGACTGGAACCAGGGTGTGAGCCAGCGCGAGGCGCGGGTGTAGAAGGCGACGTGGTCGCGGCGGTCGGCGTCGTGGCGAGTGAGAGCGGCTGGGATCGCTTCGGTCGTTGGGGCGTGCAGCGCGATGGTGTCGACGAGGTTGAGAGCGTCAACCAGCGCAAGGTTGGCACCTTGGCCGAGTTGCGGGCTCATGGCGTGCGCGGCGTCTCCCAGTAGCGCGACGCGGTGGTGGTGAATGCGGTCGCAAATCGTGTCGTAGTACGTTGCGAAGACGAGTTGATCCATGCTGCGCAGATGAATCAGCAGCGGGGCGGCATGAGGATCGAGTTCGATGACGCGGCGTTCAAACTCAGCGAGGCCTGCGGTACGCAGCGATTCGATCTTGTCGGCGCGGAGGCTCCAAAAGACGCTGATGGTTGGTTCGGCATCGGGGGCGGGTTTGCCGCTGGGGAGGTAGCCGATCATGCTGCGCGTGTCGCGATAGGTTTGGCGCAGGGTTGATTGCCAGCGGGCGTGGGTGGGCATGGGGAGGACGCACCACGCGGCGGCGTAGGCGTAGCGCGTGGTCTGTGCGTTCACTTGTACTTGCGTGCGCAGATGCGAGCGGGCACCGTCGGCGATAATGGTCAGGTCGTATGGGCCTAGCAGTTGATTGGCGTGGGTGCGAAGGGTGACGTGGGTGTGGGCTTGGTGGATGTGCGAAATGTCAACGCCTGCGTGGATGCGCACGAGCGGTTCGTGTTGTGCGGCGTCGAGCAAGAGCGAGAAGAGTGCGCCGCGGTGCATGCCTAGGCCGAAGGTCTGCGGGGCAAAGTCGGTGTAGGAGAGATCGAGGATTCGTCGGCCGGATGTGTTCTCGCCGATGAGGTGATTGATGCGATGACCCAGCGAGCAGGCACGCTCAAGCAGGTCGAGGCGATGCAGGACGTGCATGCCGGTGGGCTGGATGAGAAGGCCTGCGCCGACGGGACGAAGCGGTGATGCACGCTCGAAGATGTCAACGTGGTGGCCCAGGCGTGCGAGCAGGCATGCGGCGGCGGGGCCTGCGGTGCCGCAGCCGATGATGGCGATTCGCAGGGGTTGGCGAGCGGCAGCGGGCACGGCGGACGGTAAGGCGAGCGGGCGGCACGAGCGTGAGCCAAGGCAGTTGCGAAGGGGTATGGAGGGGGATATCATCTCGACCTCGCCGAGGTAGCTCAGCTGGTTTAGAGCGCTGGATTCATAACCCGGAGGTCGGCGGTTCGAGTCCGCCCCTCGGCATTCACGAATAGTCTCGTATCGGATCGCACAGGCTCGCAGAAGTCCCTGAAAATCAAGGACTTTGTGCGAGCCTTGTTCTTGGGTGGGCGTCGCACGCTCTCGCAGTCGCTGGCAGCCTTTCGTCCCGTTTTGGTCATGTTGTGCTGGTGCTGGTGGTCGTCATCGGCTCCCACGCGGGTTTGGCAGCCGTCGATCTGCCCACCGGGAGTTGACCGCGCTCCGATGGCGCTGGTGTCTGGAAGTTCGTCAAGGGCGGACGCAAGGCGCAGATTGAGCTCCCCGGCGATGTCGTCCGTTTGATCTCGCGGCAGGCCCAGCACCCGCGTGATGCGATCAGCCTGCCAATCAACTTTCCGGTAAACGGCAGGCGGAAGAACGAGCGGCGGCGAAGGGTGGGTTGGGCGGATTGAACGTGACGAAGCAGGGTGAGGAGGGGTGGTTTTCCGGGTCATTGCAGGCGTCCTTTGCCCTCCTTATCAGGATTCACTCACGTCTAGAAGCAAAATGTCGGCTGTGAAGGGTGACAACCGAAAGCTGACTGTTTTTGGTCCCAACATCGCATCCTTACCAGCGCCCTTAATCCGGTCCAACTCCACGTTCCGTGAGATGGCGTTGCACCAAGCTGGGCACGCTCGTTCGCAAATCCGCATTCATACGCTGCGCCGAGGAATATTTTGGCGTGTTGGTTTGGAAACTACTTTCGATGAACACGAGCGTCGGCTTCAGTGGTTCGAGTCCCACACCTCAAACCCCCAACCTTCCCGTTAACCAATCTCCGCTCTCTCGCCGAGAACCGAGAGTCGGCCCGAAACGTGGCTCGTCCGGATCGCGTTTCTCGCGCGACCAATCGCTTTCTCTGCCCAGCCACGCAACGTCGCCACGCTCCGAAATCCCCCGTTTTCCACCGCGAAAACCTGCAAACTCGAAATGTGGTATACTGCGCCACACCCCATAAACAAAAACAGCCCCGGCTCATCGCCAGGGCTTGCAAAGCTCCCCGTGTAGGACTCGAACCTACAACCTATCGGTTAACAGCCGATCGCTCTACCATTGAGCTAACAGGGAATCGAGATGTCTCCCGTTCCTCTACGGAACGGGACCCAAAACATACCCGCTGAGGGGGCGGTTGTCCAGTGGCAGGACGCAGGAACATCGGTTGTTGGTATGGGCCGGGCTTGGAATCGTTGGATGCGCTTAACAATTCGCCTGCGATTGCAGGTCGTATGCCGTTTGGGAGGGGAGTGCCGGGTTCAGCTTCCCCAGTGGCGGCTGGCGGCGGGCCTGCCTATTATCTCGACCCCACCCGGGAGCCCCGGTTGGTGTGCTGGAGTTTGCCATGAAAGCTGACATTCACCCAAAGTATTACCCCAACTGCAAGGTTTACCACAACGGCCAAGTTGTCATGACCTGCGGCGCAACCGTCCCTGAAATGCACGTCGAAGTGTGGTCGGGCTCGCACCCGTTCTTCACCGGCAAGCAGACCTTCGTCGATAGCGCTGGTCGCGTCGAGAAGTTCCAGAAGAAGTACGCCGGCAACTACTTCGACAAGGCTGGGGCGAAGGCGAAGAAGTAAGTTCTGCAGCAGCATTCTCCCGAAATCAACGTACAAACGCTCTCGCAAGTCGAGAGCGTTTTTTCATTGGTTTGTGCAGTTGCTTTGTGCTCGTTCCAGCAGGTCAGGCCGCTTTCTTGGATGACTCGCCGCCGACCACATCGTAATCCGCATACTCCAAGTTGGTCGCCTTCAACTTGTGAATCTGCATGTTTCGCAGCTCGTTCACTCGCACCCGCAGGTCGTGAACCTTGTGGTGGTTGTTGATGGCCGTGGCCATGCAGTGCAGCACGCCCAGCACGCCCAAGCCAGCCAGCACGCTCAGAATCACCCAGGCTTTGTCAAACATACCTTCCATGATTGCGCTTCCATAGCCGCGTCACCATGCGTCACGCGTCGTAATCAGCATCGACCAGCGAACCGCAAGGCTTGAGGTCCGGTAGAATGATGCAGTGATGCCGGATACTTCTTTATCGTTTGTGTTGTTTCGCCATCGCAGCATGCCAATCGGGCGAGGCGTGCGGGGCGTTTTTCTTGCGCTCATAACATTTGCTTCGGTGATTTGCTCGGGTGCCCACGCCCTCGCGCAGGATCGCACCGCTGACTATTCGGACCCCAGCAAGGTTGTTGAGCAAGTACAAACCGCCCCGCAAACTTTGCGAGCACCCAGTCAAGGCACCAACGAAGTCAAGATCGATCTGGATCAACTCGGCGCGGGCGATGTACCCAAATTTGGTGCTTGGAACGGCATTCGCGTGTTGCTTCGTGATGCAAACGCTGAAGCGCGCGATGTGATTGTCCGACTTACAAGCACCGACAGCGATGGCGACCAGCCGCAGCAACAAGTTGAAGTCAGCACCAACCCAGGTGTAACTCAAGGAGTGTGGCTGTACACGCGGCTCGGATTCAACGAGTTTGCACGCAGCAATTTGGTTGTCTCTGTGTACGAAGCTCTGCCCCAAGACTTTGACCCGTCAAGTACACCGCGTGAGGAACGCTACCGCGCGGGCAGACTATTGGGCAGGCTCGATATCGTGCCTCCGCCCGCAAAGCTGGTTGATGCGTCCATCGGCCTCTACGGCGTCATAGGTGAGCGTCCCCTTGGACTGCGTGCGTATTCGCAGCGGCCGCAAGGTGGGCAGGCATGGGCTGAGTTTCACCATGAACTCACAGAAGTTGTGCTGGGTCTTAAACCTGACACATTGCCTGATCGCTGGATGGGCTTGGATGCGTTCAGCGTGATTGTGTGGGCGAGTGGTGACATCAGCGAACTTCGTGGGGAACGCGCTGAAGCGTTGGAAAACTGGATCAATCGCGGTGGGCACTTCGTCGTGGTTGTGCCGGCTGTCTCGCAGATGTGGACGAATGAAAATAGCAACACGCTGCTGAAGATTCTGCCGGTTGTGAACTTCAATCGTAGTGAAAATGTTGATCTGATGCCGTATCGCCCGCTGATTACCGCGCGGACCGACGGCAGGTTTCCGGCCAAAGGAGTCTTGCACACTTTCACGTTCAACCCGCGCGCGTTGCCGTCGGAAGCGATGTCAGTGCTCAACGGGCCCAAGGGCGACTGTGTTGTTGCGCGAAGGCTGGTTGGTGCGGGTGCGGTAACGCTCGTCGGATTTGACTTCAACGACACGCGATTCAGTCAGTTTGAAAACATCGAAGCTGATATCTTCTGGCATCGCGTGCTGGGGCGAGCGGGCAATCTGAAACCCAAAGTCGATCCCAATCGCACAACGCAGTTTTCCGTCTCTGATCGCCAGCGATGGCTCGTCGATCGCCAGATTCCCGGCATCATCAACATCACTGGTGTCTCGGCTGTTGGCGCGTTGGTGGGTTTCCTGGTCTTCGCAGTTTACTGGGTGGTTGTGGGGCCACCGCTGTTTCTGCTGCTCAAACGCAAGGATTTGCACCGTCATAGCTGGGTCGCGTTCATCGCAGGCGGCGTCTTGTTCACAATTCTCGCATGGGGTTTGGCGACGTTCCTGCGCCCACTCAGCGTGCGCGCCACGCACTTTACTGTTGTTGATCACATCTTCGGCCAGCCGGTGCAACGCGCCCGCATGTGGGCAAACGTGCTGGTTCCCACTTACGGCTCGGCGACTATCGGCGTAGGCAGTGCCGCAGGCGACATGGATCGCTCGCAGAACAGCGTCGCCGCGTTCGAGTCGCCCTCGGAAGACCTCGTGACTGTCGCCACCTTCCCCGATAGTCGTGGCTACCCGATTGATACTCGCTCACCCGACACCATTCGTGTGCCTGTGCGAGCAACCGTCAAACAAGTTCAAGCTGATTGGTCGGGCAGCCCGCAGTGGGAAATGATCAGGCCTGTTTTGCCGCCGGGTGCGCCGGCGCTGCCAGAGGGGCAATCGCCAGCACTAACTGTCGTGCGCGCGGGTGTACCGGTTGAAACTGGGACGCCTTTGATGACAGGTTCCATTCGTCACTCGATGCCCGGCACGCTGCGAGAAGGATTTATCATTGCGATTCGCGGCCAATCGGAAGTCAGTGGCAACATCATTGATGACCAAAGCACATATGCGGACGGCAGGGTTTTCCAGTTTACCGAGTGGCCGGCGAACGAAGATATTGATCTGCAAGCTCTTTCTCTCCTACAGGATCGCGGGCGATTTCTTTGGCAGTGGCTTTCGAGTCAGCTTCCCGTCAATTCCTCGATGGGACTAGGCATCGGCGGTGGCACTAACGAAGGCGGCTCGCGCCAACAGCGGTTCCTTGCCGCCAGTTTTATGCATCAGTTCCCAACAGCCGACTTCAAGCAAAACTCGTCGCCTGTCGTCGCCACTCGCCAGCTCCTGCACGGCTTTGACATGAGCCGCTGGTTCACGCAGCCTTGCATCATCGTCATCGGCTTCTTGGGCGAGGAAGGCCAGACCGGTGCGGACTCACCTGTGCCGCTCTTTGTTGATGGCGAGGCCGTGCCCAACAAGGGCCTCACGATGGTGCGTTGGGTGTATCCGCTACCGGCGTCGCCGCCCGGTGTAAAAGCCTTTGAAACGCAGATCGGCCGCAATCAACGAGCCGACGAGAAAAATACGACCAACGAGAGTGGTGGATCAAAGATCAAAGACGGAAACTAAGCACAACAGAGGAATCTACACGCCATGCCGATGATCGAAACAATCAATCTCACTAAGCGATACGGTGATCTCACCGCGCTGAACAACCTGAATCTCACCATCAACGAAGGCGACTGCTTCGGCTTCATTGGTCCCAACGGTGCCGGCAAAACCACGACCATAAAAATCCTTGCGACCTTGCTCAAGCCCAGCAGCGGGCAAGCGAACGTCGCAGGCTTGACCGTCGGCTACCAAAACCGCCAAATTCGCCCGCTCATTGGATACGTTCCCGACGAACTCGGCGCGTATGAAGACATGGTCGTCACCGAATATCTCGAATTTTTCGCCGCCAGCTACGGCATTCACGGCCAGCAACGCAAGAAAGTCGTGCACGATGTTCTCGAACTCACGGACCTGGGTTACAAAGCCACCGCTGAAGTCAACAGCCTCTCGCGCGGCATGCAGCAGCGCCTCTCGGTTGCGCGCGTGCTGCTGCACGACCCCAAAGTGCTGCTGATGGACGAGCCCGCCAGCGGCCTTGACCCGCGCGCTCGCATCGAAATGCGCGAACTGCTCAAAGAGCTTCGCCGCATGGGCAAGACGATTCTGATCTCATCTCACATCCTGCCCGAACTTGCCGAGCTTTGCAACGTCGTGGGAATCATCGAACGCGGCACGCTCTTGTTCAACGGCACGGTCGACGAGATTCTCCGCAGGGCGAAGTTGGGGCACGTCATTCACATCGGCGTGACCGATCGTATCGATGACGCCGCAAAGACGCTCGCGACCTTGCCTGGCGTAAAGAAGGTTGCCCTCGCCAACGACGACAGCGTGACGGCGGCAGTCGGTAGCAAGCTCATTCACGTGACCTACGAGGAAAGCGGCGCGGGCGGCCTCAACGTCGCCGACGTTCCCAACGTGCTCGTAACGCGCGGCTTCCGCATCACCAAGTTCACCGAAGAGCCGGTGAACTTGGAGACGGCATTCATGCGATTGACGAAGGGCTTGGTGCAGTAAGTACGCATATCTCTCGCACGCTCCGCTCGAAGCCGTTCAATTCGAGGTCACTGCTTCTGCTGAGGCCTTGGCACGCTCAAGCGTCGTTCGAATGTCGTTGCGGATTCGCTTCGTCATCGACGGCGCCTGCTGCTCGATCGCGGCAGACTCCGTGATCTCTTGAAGCGCACGATCAACTTCGGCGTTCTCGATGTGTACCCTTGCAGAAAGCATCAGTAGCTCGGCAAGCATGCGTTCGCTGTCGGCAAGGTCCGCAGATCTCGCAATCGCGATGGATTCGTCGACATCCGCACGTGCTTCGGCAGTACGGCCCAGCAGTTGACGGGCGCGACCACGCGTGCTCAAAACAGACGCTCGCAGTCGGGGCTGGCGTGCTAGATCGTACTGAACTGCCTTGAAACAGAGTGCCTCTGCCTCCGCAGCTTTGCCCAGTTCCACTTTGATGCGAGCAAGATCTCGATGCTGCGAAGCCGAATTCCACGTTGGCTGAGGTACCCATCGAATATGCTGGTTGGGTGCTTCAACTGCACGCGGCCCATGGTGCTTGACTGTCACCCAAGCGGAGCGTTACAACAATGGTCCCGCAAGCTGCGCGCAGTTGTCCCAGAAACGCGAGAGGGCGGGCCTGCGTTTCCAAGTTGCGAGTTTAATGGGCGCGCTTTCGCTGATGTAACTGCTTTGCAGCCAGCGGAGTTGGCCGGCGAAGTCGTCGTCGTAGATGAAAAGTGTTGCTTCGAAGTTGAGCCAGAAGCTGCGCATGTCGAAGTTTGCACTGCCTATGACGGCCAGTTCGCGATCGATGGTTGCGGCTTTGGCGTGGAGCAAGCCGTGTTTGGGGCGATGCTGAAAAATTTTTATGCCCGCTTCCATGAGGTCATCAAAGTGGCTGCGTGCTGCGGCTCCGACGAGTTTGCTGTCAGACTTTTCGGGCACAACGATCGTGACATCGACGCCTCGCAATGCGGCGTTGATTAGCGCGCCTTTTGTTGCTTCGTCGGGAACGAAGTAGGGAGTTGTGATGATGATCTCTTCCTGCGCGCCGTGGAGCATCGCGAGGAAGGCTTGGTGAATGGCGTCAGGTCGCGGACCGGGACCGGAGGGGATGACATGCACCGCACTCTCACCCAATCGCTGCGGCTCGCACAAGAAACTGCTGATGTCGGTGATGTGCTCATCGCTGTCGTGCAGCCAGTCGCGCATGAAGGTGCTTTGCAGAGCCTGCGCGGCGGGGCCGTTCACGCGCACGCTCGCGTCAATCCACGGACCTGGGCCGCTGCCGCTTTTGCCAAGACGAGCGATGCGGCGAGGGCGGAAGTTTTCGTCAGTAATGTTCTGGCTACCGCAGTAGGCGAGGTGGCCATCGATGACAGCGATTTTGCGGTGATTGCGCAGATCGATGCGTGCAAAGAGTGTGCGAAGCAAGCTCGCGGGCAGACACTCAACGACCATGACCCCAGCAGCACGCATGCGCGGAATGAGTTCGGAACGCATGAGGGCGCGGCTGCCGACAGAATCGACCAGAACTCGGCACGCAACGCCGCGTTGTTTGGCGCGGATCACGGCGTCGGCGAGGCGGGTGCCGGCGTTGTCAGGTTCCCAGATGTAGTAGAGCAGGTGGACGTGTTTGGTGGCTGCGTCGATATCTGCGATGACGCTGTTGATGTAAGCGTTGGAGTCGGCGATGAGTTCGAGCTTGTTGCCCGCAAGGGCAGGCATGCCGGACATATTGGTAAGCAGTCGCGAGAGCGGAATGTGGCGACCTGAGATATCGCACCAATCAAGGTGCTGGTGGGCCCACAGGCGGACGGCTTGCAACTCAAGATCGCGAGTGTTTCGCTCGAAGCGAGCGACGCGGCGGGTGCCGAGGCGACGTTCGCCGAGCAACGCGTAGAGAATCCAACTGATGATCGGCGCGAAGAGCAGCAGGATGAGCCAACTGAGGGTGTCGGGTACGGGCGTGCGTTTGGAGATGACGCGTATGGCGAGCGCGACGCGCAGAGCGAAGTCGAGCACGAAGAAAACGAGTGATATCCAAGCCCATGTGCCTACTGGCATGCGAGGAGCGTATGAGCGTGAGATGAGAGGTTGCTATTGGTACGCTGGGTGGTTTGCCGGGTGGTTTGCTTGAGGCTCAGCCGCGTTTGCTGTCTTTGTCTTCGCCCGGGCGCGAGTAGTCTTTGACGATCTCGACTTGCGTGGGGAAGGCGAACTCGATGTTGTGCTCGGCGAATACCTCGACGAGTTCGATGTTCAGGGCGTGTTGAATGTCTTTATGGATCGTGTAGTCGGGGCTTGTCACCCAATATACAAGTTCAAAATCGAGTGAGAACGCTCCGAACTGTTTGAAGTGGCAACGCTCAAACCGCGCCAGCTTGTGGCGTTCGACGGCGGCTTTGACGAGATCGGGAATGGCGCGGAGTTTGACGGCAGGCGTGTCATACGTGAAGCCATAGGTTGCGGTGACCCGGCGTTCCTGCATGCGTTTGAAGTTCTGGACAGTTGAACCAAGCAGCGAGGAGTTGCCGAAGACGAGTTGCTCGCCACTGAGGGCGCGGACGCGGGTGGTTTTGACGCCGATTTTTTCGACGGTGCCTGATTTGTCGCCAGCGGTGATGTAGTCGCCCACGACGAAAGGTTTGTCGAAGATGATGATAAAACTGGCGAAGAGATCGCCGAGGATGTTTTGTGCAGCCAAGGCGATGGCGATGCCGCCGATGCCAAGGCCGGTGAGAAGCGGCGAGACTCGCAGACCGATGTTTTCGAGGGCGAGCAGCAGAATGATGCTGCAAAGGACAACCATGCCGACGACGCGGAGGACACTGGTGGAAGTGTTGACAGTTTCATCGACGGTGCCGTCGGCGTGTGTAGTTCGCTTGAGGAGTGATTGAATCGCGTATTGCACGATGATGCGCGACGTGATGAGCAGTTGCAACGCTGTGACGATGACGGCGAAGGTGTGCAACCTGTCGGTCACACCCGGTGGACCATCAGGCGTTGTGCGAGCAGAAAGCGTGAGCACTTTGCTGCCCGCAACGATGGAGAGCGTCGCGACCCACCAGTAGCGAGCATCGCTGACAAGATCAACGACGAAGTCATCGACGAGGCTGGCGGATTTGCTCGCAAGTTTGCGTGCGCGACCGAGGATGACAAACTTGCGGAAGAGCCAGAAGACCAGTTGGATGACGACGGCGATGCTGATCGCAACAGCCCACGTGCGAAGCGAGTTGTTCCACAGCACCGCATCCCACTGCCACGTTGTGACGTCGAGAAGGTCAAACTTCAAGCCACGCGCGGTCAGGCCGGTTTGCATCGCGGTACGGATGGCTTCGGAAGACGCCGCAGCGTCCTGCACGAGTTGTGTGGTCGTGTCTTGCAACATCATTCTTCTTCCGTCAGGCTGTGCGTCCGTGAGATTATCCCAAAGCGGCGATGGCGGCAGCTTTGTCTTTCACGATGGCGAAGAGCGCGGCGAGTTTGGTGATCTTCAAAGTCTCGTGGATATCGCTGTTGATGCCGAAGACGACGAGTTTGCCTTTCTTCGCCAATATTTCTTTGCAAATAACATCGATGAGCATCCCCAGCGATTGGCTGCACATCATTTCCACTTGGGTCAGATGGATAGCAATGCGCCAGGACGTCGAAGCAGCGGCTTCTTTGAGGTCGTGTTCGAGCGGAGCAAGGTCAAAGGGCGTGATGTCTTGTGTCAGCAAAACCCCAATAGTGCCGGTGCCGACGCGTTCTATTTGTATCCGCGAGGAAGCCATGGGCCAGCGTAAGCCACAGGTGGGGTGAAAGCTCTGGATCGGACAGCTTTGTGCTGTTTGACCGTATTTCTTGTTGTCTAACAAGAATTCGTCTACGATTGCATGCAGGCTTCGGAGTGGCGTCTGCGCACGATGCGCGGGCACACATTTCCAGCATTCCACATCGCGCGCAGGTTGGCGTGAGGAGACGGTTTCGTCATCATGAGCGAAAAGGCACGGCGCAGTAACGCATGGGACAACAAGCACTTGACGGGGCCGCTGCTGCTGCCCGTGCGGTGGGTTGTGAAGGCGTTTTCGTCGATCACGCTGGCGGTTTGTCTGCTGGTGTTTGTGGCGCTGTACGGCATTAGTGCGAGCGTGCCGGTGGGGCTGTTGGCGTTGGCACCGACGTATCTGTTTTATGGGCTCACGATTGCGCTCGCGATTTTCTTTGGGGCTGGGCTGCCTGTGTGGGGGTTGCACAAGGTGCTGAAGGGGCAGTCGCGCGGGTTGCGATTTGCGGCGTGTTTTGTCTTCGCGCTGATTCTGGTGCCCATGTGCGTGCTCGTGTGGCATCGCGTTGCTTGGCCCAGTTTGCATTATGACCCCAAGACGGGAAGCGGCGTGGAGTTCTTCGCGAACTTTGTCGAGGCGAATCGCGCGGTGACGCTGCGGCGACTGCCTGGCATGGAAATGAGCGAACTGCAGTTTTACTCGTGGTGGCCTTTGCAGGTTGCGCTGCTCATGTTCGTTGTGAACATGGTCGTCGCGACGGTGCGGCGCATTGAGTTCAACTTCAAGAACATCGGTGTGCTCACGGTACACACGGGGATTGTGACAATTGGCCTGGGGAGCATTTACTACGCCGGACTGAAGAAGGAAGGCGATACTTTGCTTCTTGCTGGGCCGGTTGATCCGGTGTCGGGCAGACCAAGCCCGGGGCCTTCGCAGCGATTTTTCTTTGATAACACCGACACGAGCTTGTGGCTGAGCCAAGGTCGCGGGTGGGAGCAGCGGCTGCTGAATGGTGTGCCGCGATACAACGATTACGCGCTCGATGCGTTCGCGGGCGAGAGTGCGGCGGAAGTCGCGAAATACAAACTGCCTTGGCTGGGTCAGGCGCAACGCAAGTTGGATGTGCCGGTGATGCAGCCGCCTGCGGAGCAATCGCTGGTCGACGCGGACTTGCGTTTTCGCATGGTGGGATATTCGTACTACACGGATGAGCCGTTCAACGATTGGTTGAATGTGCGCGACAGCGAACGACGATTCGCGCGCGAAGGGATGACGAGCAATCCGCTCCGAATCGTGTACCTGCACAGCGGCTTGCCGGACGACAAGGGCGTTGTTGATAAGGAGCGTCCTGTTCGGGCGTTTTTGTTGTTGCCTGGCTCTCCCAAGGAGCGGCTGTCTGTTGCGGAGCAAGATGGCAAGCCGGTGATGAGCGTGGAGTACACGCTGGGCGGCGCGATGGGCATGAGCGAGCAGCGGTGGCGCGATGTGACCGAGACGGTGCCCGCTGGCGCGACGCATGCACTGGTGGTTGAAGTGCCGGGGTCGGGCGTGAAGGCGACGTATCGCAAGGTTTTTGCGGTGACTCCCGGCGCGACGGTGGTGGTGGGCGAAACCGGGTACACGATCCGCGTGGAGGACATTACGCCCAAGCCACCTTTTCCGATCATTACAGAGGGTTACAAAGATGCGAGTTGCAGCGTTGCGGTGCTGAATGTGACGCAGCCGACGGGCGAGCCGTTCACGCGGTATGTGTACAGCCGATTTGCGGAGCTGAATCAGGACCTTGCGGGCACAAAGGCGGATGGTCGGCCTATGCGTGGTTCGGCGGATCCGAAGATACGCGTTGCGTTGATTGATTGTGACCATGTGAGCGTTTTCATCGATGAAGCTGTGAAAGCGAGCGCGGGGCAGAAGCCTGTAACGCGGGCGGCGGTGCGAATGCCGGGCGGGGACGTTCGCGTGGTGGAGAACATCGCGGATAGCGAGCATGATGACTGGCTGCGGGATTTTGTGCCGAAGGTTTCGCTACGAGTTGGTGCAAGGTGGAACCATGCGGAACGCGTGACGCGGCCTAATCCCGTCGCGGAAGTTGACCAGAACAAGCAGATGGTGGGAAATCACAAGAAGGCGATGCTCGCGGTTGAAGTGACGAGCGTTGATGCAAAGTTTGCGGGTTGGAAGCGAGTGGTGTGGATTCCGTTTAGCCAATACATGGGCATGGGTATGGACGAGGGGCGCGTGGTTGAGACGCCCGATGGGCGATCCATCACGCTCGCGTTTGGTCGGCTGATGCACAAGTTTCCGGAGTTTGAGATTCGGCTTGTGGATTTTCAGATGATCAGTTACGACCATCGCGGCGCGCCGCGTGACTATCAGTCCGTGGTGCGAGTGATGCCCACGGATGATTCGTTTGATGGCTATCAGCATGTGACGAAGTTGAACGAGCCACTGCGGGCACCGTTCTTGTGGGACGATGAGCGGCGGAACTGGTTTAGCAATGTGTTGAGCCACCTGACGTCGAACTTGAGCCCAGCGCAATTCAAGTTGAGTCAAGCTGGATGGGACCAAGGCGGGTGGCAGCAGACGCAGGCGCAGGCGGATGCGGGGCTCATCAAGGCACCGTTTGCGAAGTTCACGATTTTGGGTGTGGGCAACAACCCGGGTATTCATGTGATTGCGTTCGGCGCGATTCTGATGGGCGTGGGGATTCCGTGGGCGTTTTATGTCAAGCCGTGGTTGGTGCAGCGCGAGAAGAAGCGGCTGCAGCAACTTGTCAAAGAAGGCAAGATCAAGCCGCGTGGCAGCGGGTCAGCACAGTCAAACACGAACGCGCCGGCGGTTGCGCAGGCGGAGGTCGCTCAATGAATGCTCTCAGTTTTCGGCGGTTGACGTGGGCTCTTGGTGTGATGCTGGTGGTTGTGTGCGTGCAGGATACACGCGCGCAGTACTCGGGACCGGCGGGCAATGAGCATCCGCCGGAGCAACAACTGAGTGAATCGGGCACGAAGCAAGCCAACCCGTTTGGTGCGCCTTCGCGGCAGTCAACAGCTAGCAATGCTGACAAGGCAGCGTTCGCGGCGCAGGTGAATCTAGAGCCACTGCGCGATTTAGCGGTGTTTCACAATGGCCGAGTGAAGGTGCTGGACACGCTCGCGAGCGAGATGGTGCAGACCATCACAGGTCGCAAGGATTACAACGATTTCTTGCACGAGAAGCGAGCCGATGCGCTGCATGACAAGATCACGCGGATCAAGTACGACCCGGTTTTCACGTTTCTCGACATGATCATCGATCCGGCGTATTACTTCGACAAGCCGCTAATCGGTGTGAACTACTTGCCGCTGCGACGTGAGATTGTGGAGTTGCAGTTTGCTGTGCGTGATGATCCGACGAACAAAGAAGTGCAAGAGCGATGGATGAAGCTCGGGCGGGTGACGCCGCTGATGTTGGAGGAGTGGGGGCCTGTCGTGATGCAGTCGCACCAGGCGGAGCAGCCTTACATGGAGGGGCTGAGCCGGGCGCAGTACGGCACGCAGTTGTTCATTGAAGCGAAGGCGAACTTGGAGATGGTCGCGCCCGAGTCGCGTGAGAAGCCTTGGACGCATGTCTCGCAGTTGCCAGATGAGCACGTGGCGCGGGTGGCGATGATGCAACTGGGCGAGGCGTGGCGGGCGCGAGATGCGGCGAAGGTGAACGCGGCGGTTGCTGCGATCGCGACTGCGTTGCCAGCGATCAATGCGGATGTGTATCCAACGACCAGCCGGAACATTGAGATTTCGTACAACAAGTTGCGGGCGTTTGAGTGGGGCTGGGTCTTCTATGCGTTGTCGCTGGTTTCGCTGCTGTTGGCCTTTGGCACGCAGCGCAAGTGGCTGGCGTGGATCGGTGGGTTGCTGCTGGCGGCAGGCGTGGGGATGCATGGTGTGGGCTTTGTCGCAAGATGCTTGATTGCCGAGCGATTCGCGATTCAGAATCAGTTTGAGAGCATGACGGGTTTGTCGCTGTTTGCCGTGCTGGTTGCGCTGGGAATCATGGTGTGGCGCAAGCAGTGGCTGTTTGGTGCCGCGGCGGCGGCGGTTGGATTCATGGTGCTGGTCACGGCGACGCAGACGGCAATTCCTGGGCAATCGATCGAGCGAGAAGCGGCGATTTTGAACACGAGCGTGCTGCTGAAGTATCACGTGACGACGGTGCTCGTGAGTTACGGGCTGATTGCGCTGGGATTTGTTGTGAGCCTGTTTTATCTGGCGGCGCATTACTTCGTGAAGCAGCCGGCGGCGACGATGATGGTTGCTGGTGGCGATGGCACGGCCAGTGTGATGGGCGCCGCGCTGAGCGAGGATGCGCCGGCGACAAAATCACGATTGCTTGACGACATGGACAAGGCGCAGATGATCATTCTGCAACTGGCGTTTTGGACGCTGGGTGTGGGCATTCTGCTCGGGGCGTGGTGGGCCGACCATAGCTGGGGCCGGTGGTGGGCGTTTGATCCGAAAGAGACCTGGGCGCTGATCACTTGGATCGTGTATCTGATCGTGATTCACGTGCGCATGGCCCGGCCGCGAGGCAAGGGGCTGACGACGGCGTGGCTGAGCGTGATCGGGTTCTTCGTCATGCTGTGGACGTACTTCGGCGTGAATTTGCTGTTGCCTGGGTTGCATGCGTATGCGTGATCGATGAGAGTCGTTGCGCACGAGTTTGTAGCACGACCTGCGATGCGAGTGGCGCGTGACCTGCTGGGTTGCAAGCTCGTGCGCGAATTGCCCACAGGCGAGCGGCTTGTCGGCTCGATTGTCGAGACCGAGGCGTATGTCGGCGTGCGCGACGAAGGCTGTCACAGCTTTGGTGGTCGGCGGACTCCTCGCGTCGAGGCGATGTATGCGAAAGCCGGGACGGCGTATGTCTACTTCACCTATGGAATGCACTACTGCTTCAACGTGGTGTGCGGGGAGGTTGATGAGCCGGTGGCGGTGCTGATTCGGGCGGTTGAGCCGATTGAGGGATTGGAGGCGATGCGGCGCAATCGGAGCGTGGGCATGAAGTCGGCGAAGCGGCTGCGAGATAGAGACTTGTGCAGTGGTCCTGCGAAGTTGTGCCAAGCGTTTGTGATTGGGCCGCAACTGAACTTTCATGACTTGCTGGTCGGGAATCAGCTGTGGTTGGAACGGGGTGAAACGGTTCCAGCAAAGCACGTTGCGAAGACAGCCCGGATCGGGCTTGGTACGGTTGGCGTTTGGAAGACAAAGCCGCTTCGGTTTGTGATTCGCGGCAATCCGCATGTGAGCGTGCCCGTATCCTGAGAAGTCGGTATTCGGCTTGCAGGCGTGCTTGAAACGTCAAACTCACGTGAAGCATCCCAACAATCCGAAAACCATGAATGCACTTCATGCGAATTACATGAGGTGCTCAGGTCTCCTCAGGAGCTTTACTTTGTCCGAGCAGGTTGACTGGAAAGCGATTCGTGAGAAGGCGGGCCCGTTTCCGCCTCAGGCATATCAATTTGTTCGCGATGGGTTGGCTCATACCTCGCGGATGGCTCATGGCGAGCTTGAAGCTTCGCCCGGTGCTTCACGTCACGTGAGTGGTCAACAACTGTGTCTTGGGCTGCGGGATTATGCGATTCGCCAATACGGGGCGATGGCGCGAACTGTGCTGGCGAGTTGGCACATTCACAGTACGACTGACTTTGGCCGGATTGTGTACGCGATGATCGACGCGGGACTGATGCGGAAGACTGACGAAGATGACTTTGGCGATTTTGAAGGCGTCTTTGAGTTTGACGAGGCATTCGCCGATTTGACGCCAGCGTGAACTTCGTGCTTGCGGCGGTTCGCAGCCTCGCGGAACATCGTGTATCCTGCTGGCTGTGAGCGATGCAACAAAACAAGACGGCGAAACCAAACCAGCACCAGTCGCAAGCGACTGGACCGCGCGGCATGTATGGCAGATTCAGCCCGTGCGCGATTTGCTCATATTCGCTGCGATCATCGGATTGGTGTGGCTGGGGTATCGACTCAGCATTGTGACGGTGCCGCTGTTGCTGGCGTTGATGCTTGCGTACCTGTTTGAACCAATGGTCAGGCGGCTCACGGCCCGTCGCTGGGTGAGTCGGGCGGGGATTGCGATTTCGCTGATCGTGTTGGGTGGTTTGGCCGTCTTGCTGCCGGTGACGCTGGGCGTGGGTTATGGCGTTGCGCAGGCCACGCAGCTTGTTCGCGGCACAACGCAGCGAGTTGATCTCCTTGTAAAAAGTGTGCAGGCGCCGGATGATAAAGGTCTGCGAGAGCGACTGCCTGAGAAGAGTTGGCGGCGGATTCGCGACTACATCGTTGAACAGGAAGAGAAACGCAAGGAGCATGAGCAAGAGGTAGACGCCGAAACTGCGGCAATGCTGGATTTTGCGAAAGCGGCCGATGAGGCGGCACCTGCTCAAGGTGGCGACAGTGTTGGAGTCGCAACAGGTGAGAAAGCACCAGCGGTTGACACGAACGACGCGGCTCGGGCGGACGCTCCAGCAAAAGACGGTGAAAAGACTGGTGATGCAAAGCCGCGTGACTGGCTCGCGAAGTCGCAGCTTGGTTTGCGGTCGGCGTACTTGCCCCCGGAGGTCTACACGGGCTTGCTGTGGATCGGTGAACGCATTCGCGATAATGCAGAAACACTGGGCAAGCGAGCGCTCGAAGCTGGCGGCGGCGCAATTGGTGGTGCTGTAAGTGTGTTCGGTTCGATTGGGGCGATCGTTTTCGGGGCAGTATTGACGGCGTTTTTCTTTTTCTTCTTTGTGACGAGTTGGGGGAAAGTTACGAGTACGTGGCAAGAGTTGCTGCCACGCAGCAATCGGCATCGGGTGCTGTACTTGCTGGGGCGAATGGACAAAGTAATTGCGGCGTTCATTCGCGGGCGCATTACGGTGTGCGTTTGCATGGTCGTGTTGTACACGCTTTTGTATTGGTTTATCGGCGTGCCCGCACCGTTTGTCATGGGGCCTATTACTGGGCTGCTGACGCTGGTGCCCTACGCCGCGGGTCTTTCGGCACCGATTGCGATGCTCATGATGTGGCTCGCGCCCGGCGCGGACGTGGATTCGTTTCGGCAGCAGTGGTGGTGGATTGTGGGTGCGCCGCTGGTGGTGCTCGCGATTGCGCAGGCTCTGGACGACTGGGTCCTGACGCCATTGATTCAAGGCAAGGCGACGGATTTGCCCATGCCGACGATTATCTTTGCGAGCATTGCGGGCGGAAGCCTGGCCGGTTTCTACGGCTTACTTCTTGCGATTCCGATTGCGGCGTGCATCAAGATTTTGGTTGAGGAGATTGTGGTGCCGCACGTGAAGGCGTGGGCGAAGGGGGAGCGGGTGGATTTGTTGCCGGTGGAGAGGACGTGAAATTCCTTGTGAGTTAGCCTCGTCCCATCGGCAGTTCGAAGCGGTCGCTCGTGCGGCAGTACGCGAGTCCGCCCATGCGACCGATGGCTGTGAGTTTGGTGTAGTCCATGTGCAGTTTGTCATTGACGAAGCCGTCGGCGATGTGAATGTGGACGACTTCTCCCAAGACGATGTTGCCGCCAGCGGGCTGGCCTGGGTTGGTGCGGATGATCTGCTTGGTGACGCACTCGAAGCTCACGGGGCACTCGGCAACGCGCGGCGGCTTGACTTTGTGTGATGGACTTGGCGAGAGTTTCGCGAGATCGAACTCGCTTTCGCCGTATGTGAGAGGCTCGGCACAAAGGGCCATTTGCTGGGCGATTGATTCGGTGATGATGTTGACGACGAACTCGCCTGTGCCGCCTTCGGCGAGCAGCTTTGCGTTGCGGAGGGTGTCTTTCTCTTCGCCGGTTAGTGCGTTGGCGGGGCAGAAGAGGAGTGTCATGGGGTTGCTGCCTACGCCAGCGAAGAAGGAAAATGGGGCGAGGTTGAGCTCACCTCTAGGTGAAATGGTGGAGACGAAGGCAATCGGGCGCGGGACAATTGCGCCGATCATCAGCTTATAGCGATCTTGTATACTGAGCGTATCGGGAGAGAGTTCCATGCGTGAGCGTACGCGAAGTCACGTGTGAGTCGGGTGCGATCGATGACCGTCGTTCGTGCTTGCGTTTCACCGCCGTCGAGTTCTGAACGGCAGTGGGGAGGTTGTCATGATTCGTGCGATTGGTTGTGCTCTGATTGCGTCGCTGCTTTGGTATTGCTTTGATGACCGGCTCGCGGCCTTTGTTGGCAAAGCGGAACTGGGCGACTTGCGGTGGCATCATGTCTTCAGCTTGTGCGCGTTTGTCGCGATTCTGCTGAACGCGGCTGGCGGCAAGTCGCTGGATGATGTTGCAGAGGAACTGCGGCGGCTACGACAGACGGTGCGGCGGCGCGAAAACTGATTCTGGATGCGTGCAAGAATAACGCATGAGTGCTGTGCG
>VYLN01000040.1_pt1 | contig 31449 bp, 23 predicted proteins | sample 5109471 | NCBI WGS metagenome assembly VYLN01 (sample SAMN12291806, study PRJNA351875) | freshwater metagenome | isolation source: freshwater lake | place: USA: Michigan, Lee Lake | collected 2013-08-06 | reverse complement strand
CTGGGCATCGGGAAGCCGGAAGAACTCGGCGATGACGCGCAGCACGCCGTAGACGCCCAAGAACGCGGCGGCGACCATGCCGGTCAGGTGCGGTTTGCGTGCGATGATCCATAAGACCAGGGTGAGTACGACGCCTTCAAAGAATGCCTGGTAGAGCTGTGAGGGGTGCCTTGCGCTGAGGAGCGGTTCGAGTGCTTGCTTGATGGGGCCGCGGATGGATGGCGCGCCGTGTTGCACGGCGTCGATGAGTCGCGAGGTTGCGAGGTATCCGTCGTCGTTTGGTTTGGCGACGCGGGCGATGAGGTCGCCGAGTTGTTGTTGCTGCGCGTCGGTGAGCGGCGGTTCATGGCCGCTGACGAGTTCTTGGGGGAACTTGACGCTCCACCATGGCGCGGGCTCGCCCGGAGCAGCGACGATTTTGCCGAGTAGTTCGCCGTTGATGAAATTGGCGACACGGCCCAGGCCGAGGCCGATGCTTGCGCCCAGTGATGCGACGTCTGCGACGTGCCAGGCGGAGACTTTGTTTTTCTTGGCGATGTACCAGACGCCGAGTGCGACGCCCACGAGTGCGCCGTGATAGGCCATGCCACCTTGCGAAAGTCGCAAGACGCCCCAGTAGGGAAATGCGGCGTCAAACTGCGTGAGAATGGCGCGGTCGTAGATGAGGACGTAACCGAGGCGGCCGCCGACGATGACTGTTGCGATGAGCAGAAGGAGGCCGTCGATGAGTTTTTGCTCGGGAATTGTGGTGTAGCCGCGTTTGCAGAGGAAGCGAAAAATCAGATAGGCGACGGCGAAGCCCATCGCGTAGGAAAGCCCGTACCAACGCAGGCCAAAGCCCGGCGAGAACTCGACGAGAAACGGGCTGATGTCATGCAAGTATGCGGCAAGGGTCAGCATGCGGGAATGTAACCGCCCTGCACGACGCACGCGCTCGGCTACGCGACGCCGAAGAAGCGTTTGGTGTTGGCGTTGATAAAGGCGTGGAACTCTTGCCAGTCAACGCCGCGGAGAGTGGCGAGTTCTTTTGCCGTGAGGCTCACCATCCAGGGCTCGCATGGAGATTTGCCGCGGTGAGGATGCGGGCTCAGAAAGGGGGCGTCGGTTTCGACCATGATTCGATCAGCGGGCGGGAGCAGCGCGGCTTCGCGCAAGTCCTTCGCGGATTTGTACGTCACGACGCCCGTGAAACTGACGCATGCGCCGAAATCGAGGAGCAGCCGCATCTCGCGCGGGCCGGCGGTGAAGCAGTGAAAAACGAAACGAGTTGGATCGAGCGAACTGCGGCGGAGAATTGGGATGAGGTCATCGAAGGCTTCGCGACAATGGAGGACGACTGGCTTGACGAGGCCTTCGCGTTGGAGCGACTCGATTGCGGCGAGTTGTTCTTCGAGCACCTGGCGCTGCACGGCGGCGGCGGGTTCTTTGTAATGGTTGTCGAGGCCTAATTCTCCCCAAGCCACGCATTTTGCATCCTGCCCCACGACCCGCAGCATGTGCCACTGGTGCGGACCTTCGTCGGCGTAGAGCGGATGCACGCCTGCGCTGCACCAGACGTTATCGTGGGACTTGGCGACGGCGAGCACGTTGGGGGCGTCGTGGGTGGTGGTGCAGATTGTGATGCAGCCGGTGACGCCGTGTTCGCGGGCGGTAGCGAGTACGCCTGCAACGCCGTCGGGGCGGCGGTCGGGCTGAAAATCGGGGAAGGTGAGATGGCAGTGGGTGTCGATCATGTGGCGGTTTTGTGCCGATAGTGTTGCAGGGTTATCTGTTGATGAAAGTGAGAACGGAACGCCAGTTTGAGAGTATAAGTAACTTGAGCGTGCTATTGGATCCAGCGTATTACAGTGCGAGCCAAGCGGCCTGCCGCTGCTCGGAAGGAAGAACCATGCAAGTTTGCCGATTGAACGGTCGCATTTCTCACCATGTTTTTGCGGTTGCCGCGTGCGTTGTTAGCTGCGCGGGGACGACGTTTGCGATTGCGGAGCCGCCACCGGCGATGAAGCAAGTGATGCCCGAACTTGCGCCCGAGCAGATCAAGGATACGGATGCGTGGTACGTAGTTGAATTGATGGGGCAGCGGGCGGGGTATATGCACAGCAAGCGCACGCACGCGGCGGACAACATTACTTCTGAAACGAAAATGGTTTTTGAACTCGGACGCGGCGAACGCAAGGTGCGGATCAGTATGGAGAGCGAATTTGTCGAGACGCTTGACGGCAAGCCCATTCGCATGAAGAGTCGGCAGATGCAAGGTCAGGCGCCGCTTGAGCAAGATTATGTTTTTCGCGAGAAAGACATCGAAGTGACAACGCGGCAAGCGGGACAGACTAGCACGAGCACGATGCCGGCTATCGAAGGTGACTGGCTGCCGCCGGGAGCGGCGGAGCGTGAAGGTGAGCGACGATTCAAAGCGGGCGAAACCAAGATCACGATTCGCACGATTGATCCGATGATCGGCGTGACGCCTGTGGAAATGACGCGGACTGGTTTCACACCGACGAAGCTGACGATTGACGGGAAGCAAGTGGATGCACTTGAAACCACTGTTGAACAAAGCTTCGCGCCGGGCATCGGCAGCAAGGAATGGTTGGACAGTGAAGGCGAACTGCTGCGCGGCGAAACCACGCTGGGCGGCGCGGGTGGCATGAAGATCATCATGACGCGGACCACGCGCGAGAAAGCGAGCAAGAGCGGCGGCGGAGCGACGCCGGAGATTATGGTGAGTACGTTCGTGAAGCCTGACAAGGCGATCAAGAACGCGAGGCAATCGACTGCTGCGGAATTCACGCTCAGCGTGAAGGACGGCGAGTTGCCGGAACTGCCTGATACCGGGACGCAGGATTTCACGCGCGTTGATGCAGGCTCAGCGAAGCTGGTGATTCGCAGCAAGTCTTTTGCTGCGGCGAGTGCTGAAGATATCGCGAACCCGGTCTATACGGCGAGTAGCGCGCTTGCGAAGCTTGATGACACACGATTGGCGGCGTTTGTTGGACGCGTGGATGCTGATCTGGCCGCAGCGGATAAAGCCGAGGCATTGCGGCGGCAGGTCAACGCGTTCATCGCGGATAAGAATCTTGGCACGGGGCTGGGAAGCAGCACAGAAGTGCTGCGCACGAAGGAAGGCGACTGCACGGAACACGGCGTACTGCTGTGTGCGGCGCTGCGAAAGGTTGGCATTCCGGCTCGTGTTGCGACTGGGTTGATTTACGCCGATGCGTTTGCTGGAGGCAAGGACATTTTCGGCTATCACATGTGGGCTCAGGCGTTGTTGGAAGTTGATGGCGAGAAACGCTGGGTTGATCTGGACGCGACGCTGCCTGACGCGACGCCTTACGACGCGACGCATATCGCCGTGGCAACCAGTGACCTTTCTGATGAAACTGGCACGCTGTCGCTGTTGAACGTGGCTTCGGTCATGGGGCGATTGCAGATCAGCGTTGTGAATGTTGAACATGCGGCTGCGCAGAAGTCGGGCAAGCAAGGCAGCGATAAGGAAAGCAAGTGATGCCGCAAGATGGCCCACCGCGCGCGTTGCCCAAGCTACCTCGCAGGCCTGATGATGGGCACAAAGGCACGTTTGGCACGGTGCTGATCATCGGCGGGTGCTGCACGGGTGCGCTGCGGATGATTGGTGCGCCGTCACTGGCGGCACGGGCCGCGTTTCGCGCGGGCGCGGGGCTCGTAAAGATTGCTGCGCCAGAGCCGATTGTCGATCACGTTCTTTCGCTGTGTCCGAGCGCGACTGGGTTTGCACTGCCTGTTGCATCGCACGGTGAACTCATTGCGCATGAGGCTGCGGCGATTCTTGATGAGGCGATGGCGAATGCGGATGCGATTGTTGTGGGTCCGGGTCTTGGCCCATCGCCTGCGATTCAGGCGATCACGCTGCGTTGCATGCAGCAGTCGCGAATTCCGGTCGTGATTGATGCTGATGCGATCAATGCGCTGGCTCATGTGCCTGATTTGGTGCGTGATATTCGTGCGGCGTGCATCTTGACGCCTCATCCTGGCGAGTTCAAGCGACTTGCGACGGCACTCAACATTGAAGATGATCGGGCGCATCCCGCGTCGCGGTTGCAAGCGGCTGTCGCACTTGCACAGCGGCTGGGTTGTATTTGTGTGCTCAAAGGTGCGGGCACGATCGTGAGCAACGGGCTTGAGACGTGGGAGTGCGAGCGGGTCAACTCCGTTCTTGCGACGGCGGGGACGGGCGATGTGCTTTCGGGGTTGCTTGGTTCGCTGCTTGCACAACGTTCGGTTTATTCGCGCGCGGAAACTCGCTCGCAAGAGCCTGAAGTTGATCTGATTGCGCTTGCAGCGGCTCGATTGGGCAAGCCTGTACCCGAGCATCTGCGGCCGCGCGAGCCGGCAGAGCAGAGTCCGGTGGTTTCACTCTTTGATATTGCTCGTATTGCGGTTGATGCGCACGCGTATGCGGGTGAGTATCACTCGCAATCTGTGGCTCCGGCGGGCATGCTCGCGAGCGAACTTGCTGACATGCTTGCGGATGTATTGCCGCAGTATCACCATAGCGATACTGACTGATTTTTACGGGCTGATGCTTACGGGCTAGTGCTTACGGGGCAATGTCGAGCCGGCGCGGCGCCATGGAAGTGACGAGTCGAATGCTGGGCGTTTCCAGTTGCGTTGCGAACCGAGCGGCTTGGTAATCGTTGGGCAACACGGTCAAGTCCACCGTTGCACGCTTGAGCCGGGGACCGATGTCGTATTCGAGCTGAAAGCTCAGTTCGCGCACGCCGCCCATGAGCATGCGCTGCTGGGTTGCAGTGACGACGCCGCCTGTGACTGTGCTTTCGACATACCACAACTGAAACGGAGCGGCAGAGCCGACGGGCGCATCACGACGTTCGAGGCGAATGATACTCTCGCCAGTTGAGCCGGTCGCGTCATCGATGAGTCGGAACTCCATGAACGTGGAGTTGATGGGATTCTGCGTTACGTCGAGCACGTCTGTGGGAAAGGGGCCAAAGTCTGTGCCGGTGCGCACCATGCTTGACATGCGCGAGACGACCATGCGTGCGACGACGTTGGTTGATGCACTCTCGGTTGTGGTCTTGTAGGCTTTGAAGCTGGTATCAAGCGCTGTGATCGTCGCGGCCATCAGCGTGCCGAGAATGACCAGTGATACCAGCACTTCAACAAGGCTGAAGCCGCCGCGAGAGCGTGTCACATGATGTGTGTTCATCGATAGCCCTCGCGATACGAACCTTGCACGGCGTCATACTGCATGGGCAGCATGATGCCGCTGGGGAGTTTCATGCTCGCATCATAACGCAAGTTGATGCGGCCAAATCCGTTCCAATACACAGGCGTACTGCCTGCGGGTTGCGCGTTGGTACCGGGCACGTCGGCGATACCGTCGCCGTTGGTGTCCCAACCACCGACCAACTGGCCGCTGTGCGTGCGCAGTCTGGTGGGATCGAGCGATTCGGAGTCGCCGTCGTCGGGGCCAAAGTAACCGAGCGTAGTGTTGAAGTTTGCGGGGTTGCCGATGGGGTTGCCCAAGACGTCAACCAAGGGGCGTGAGCCGTGTGAGGGGGCGAAGGTGAGCAGGAGTGCGCCCTTGATGTCTGCGTTGCCGCGCACGTCCATGACGCCAGCGATGATCGCGCCTTTGAGTTGCACTTGCTGCGTGTCGGGGCTGTTGAATGAACCGATGTCCACCGAGTAATTAGGCACCATCAGGCTGCTGGTTGCAATTTTGGGCTTGTCATCTTCGTCGGGGTTGAGCGCGACATTGGTGCTGTTGGGATTTTCAGACACGAAGCGCGTGGCACCCGTGAATTGCAACTTGTTGCGCACCTGCGTGAAGCCGGTGGGCGCATCGCTCACGATCGAGCCCACAAATAAGCAGCTATGGAAGCGGATGTTGTTGCTGATGGTCTTCGTGTCGGTGATGCGCCTGCCGCCGATGATGAGCGGCTCGGGCAACGCGTTGTACTGCGCGGCGATATATGTGCCGACCTGGTTCGAAGGAATATCACCCTTGTCCATTACCGGATTTGCGAGCAGCACCATCTGCGAAGGTGCGCGAGCAGTGCTGGGGAGCATCGAGGGCGGATTCGTTTCCGCGGCATCATCGCCGTAAACGGTGCGCGGAACCGCTGGCACAGGTCGTGTGTTGCTGGTGCCCATCGTCAACTTGCCGTACTCGCCGAAAAGAATGTGCGTGTTGTCGTTATGCGTACGAATCCATGTGACGCCTATGAACCAGCAATTATCGAAGAGTGCGTTGCTTCCGAGAGGAATTTCAACGTTCTTGAAGACCATGTTGCGATAGACCGGGCGGTAGTAGTAGTCAGAGAAGTTGGGACTGTTGAAAGGCATCTTCTCGAAGTATGCCGTTGCGTTGTTGTCGGGCAAGCCGTCGAGGTTCGCGTCGGGCGTTAGCTCCTGCACAACGACAGAGCTTGCGCCGGGCACTTGCACGCGTGCGGCGACTTGCATTGCGAAGGGCTCACCATCGGCCGCCAGTTGGAGATCGTTACGATTCGTTGCAAAGTTGCTCGCGCTGATGACGGGCAGTTCTTGATCGCTCATATTGAAGGCTTGCGGAGGCGTGCCTTCGGTTGGGCGAATCGCGCCAGCGAGCTTCTCATGCAGCGAGCCGCGCGCAGTTTCCCATATGCCCGAATTAACTTTGAAACGCAGACCGCCGTTGACTTTGACGTAGCGATCGCGCTTGTCGAGATAGCCATCCAGGTATCCGAGGACCTGGTCGCGGTTCACGTCATTGACGGTGTCGCGATCGAGAAAGACTTCGCCCTCTTCGTAGCGACCGTTGCTGTTGGCATCGACAAAGCCCGAGACTTTGTTGCGGTTGCGATCTGGCTCGCTCGAGTCAATCAGATCAAACAAGCTTGCGTCGACCAACTGGCCGCCTGCGGTGGTGAACTCGGCGCGGCTGACGCGATTGTCGTTGTTGGCATCAAAGTGATCGAGGAAGATGTCGTACTCATCAACGAAACCATCGCCAGTGACGTCCTGGTAAGGTGAGTCATTCGTGCCGGTGTTATCGCGGTAGTCATCAGTTGCCGATGTCAGCCCATTGCTCTCGCCCGTGTGCTGAGAGCGCATGCGATTGTCGTTGTCGGCATCGTCGGTTGCGACAGCTTGATCGAAGAAGTTGAGTTTTTGATCAAGAGCCGCGTTGATGCTGCGGAAGTCAGACCGCAGAATCAGCGGGTCGCCGTTGTTGAAGGAAACATCGGTGAAGCGCGCGCCGAGATCGCCCGTGACTTGCACGTTCTTGCCCAGCATCACGCGCGTAGGCGAGATGATCGCGTGATTCACGCGCTTTGTCAGGCGGAAGTCTTTGGAAATCTGCCGGGTGATCGCTTGACCATTGCGTTCGTAGCTGAAGTCATAACCCGTCACGATCACACGCACATCACGACCATCAGCGAGCGGCGCGTATGTGATCTGATAGCACAGCGGCGGCACGTCGGCAGCATCTGCGGGTTGATTCTCAACCGCAACCGCTGGCGTAAAGACCCAACTGGTTTGCTTGAACGTCGCGGGTGTGCCGGCTGGTGCGTTGCCGAGCGTCACGGTTGTAATGCCGGCTTCATCCACAATGTTCTGATCAAGGTTGTGCGCTTGCGCGACCGCTTCCGCGAGTCCGCTGGGGCTGGCGAGGTCTTGCCGCATCGTCTTGCCAGGAATGATCTGATATGTCGAGAAGCCACTGAGCGATCCACGCCACAAGTCCCAGCCGAATGTCGGGGTCACGTCGCTGTCGGACATGAGGAACCGCGCGCCAGCCTCCTTCAAGCGTGCTTCTGCGAGTTCAAGGCCGGTCTCGGCTGCGCTCTGGGCTCGCATCACGTGCAGGTTCGTGCTTGCCGTCACGATGTTGCCCCGGCTGGCAATCGCCATCGCGGCACTCAGCGACCCGAACATGATGAGGAACATCATCGCGAGAATGGCAGCAACGCCGCGGCGATCACCAGGATTGCTTTGCACACCGCTGGCCTGGCCCGCCCGGGCGCGCAGCCGCGAGACCATTGTCTGGCCGCCACGCGCGTCGTACTGGAACCGGTTCATCGACATGCCTTCACTCCTGAGCCTTCCATCGCACTTGCTGCACTTATCGCGGAACAATCCAAGAAACCGATGTGATCTCGCGAGCTTCAGTGTCGTCAATGCCTTGATAACTGACAATCACCGTTACGCGCAGCGGAAAGTCATCTGCATCAATTGCGGGCAGCGTCGCGCTCGCGGGCTGCGCATAGGTGTCGCTGCGGACCAGTAAGAAGTTATACGGATCCACCTTTTCGACGATGATTCGCTGCATCCAGCCCTCGAGAGGCATCGGGTCGCCGCCGTTGTCGAGCATGACTGAACCATCGTTGTTGATCTCAGTCACGACTTGCCGAAAGCTGTTGATTGGGCCTTCAAACGTACCGCCGTTGCCGAATGTCATTCCGTCAAGATCATCAAGATCATCAATGTCGAGAATGGTCGTCTCGCCGTCTTCTTGGCCCCAGCCGCCTGTGGTGCTGAGTCCAGTCACGGGATCGTGACGATTGAGTTTGCGGGTCATTTCGCGAATTTCGTTGGCGAGCAGCATGCCTGTTGCGCTCTTGCTGCTCCAGTCGTTGCTGCGCGTGAATGCACCTTGCGCGTCAACAAAAGCCAGCACACCGATACCGACCACGACCATAGCGAGCAGCGACTCAATCAGCGTGAAGCCGCCGCGACGCCGCGCCTTCGCATTCTGCCTGACAGGTTGTGTGCTCGCGATGCTCATGATGACACCAAACCTCCGCACAGCGGCCTGCTCCGATGATGGAAAAGGCACTGCACCCAAGAAGTATCCAATTTACTTGACAAGCTGCGACATTTTGAAGATGGGCAAGATGATGGCCATGGCGATGAAGCCGACGACTGTGCCCATGAAGAGGATCATGATGGGTTCGATCATCGACGTGACCGCTTTTATTTGATCCTTCAATTGCTTTTGGTAGTAGCCGCTGATCTCGTCGAGCACTTCGCCCAGCTTACCAGACTCTTCGCCCGCGCTGATCATTTGCACCACGGCTTTCGGCAGCACGGTGTCTTTTTGCAGCGTCGTGGTAATCTTGCGACCTTGCTTGACGCCGGCATGCACGCGACGCCACATGCCGCGGAACAACTGGTTACCGGAGATTTCAGCGGTGATGTTCAGTGTGTCGAGCATGGGCACACCTGCGTTGATGAGCTGGCCCATGGTCTGCAAACTCCGGCTGATATAGAGCGAACGGAACATCATCTTGACAACTGGAATCGTGAGCTTGGCTTTGTCGGCCCAGAAGGTGCCGACTTCGGTGCGCAGGAACGCATAGAACCCGCCGGCCATGCCGACGACGGCGCCAAGCAAGATGTACCAGTTGTTCACCATGAACTTTGACAAGCTCATGAGGAACTTGGTTGCCCAGGGCAATGCGTCTTCTTTGCCTTCGAACACTGCGGCAAATCGTGGCAGCACGAAGGTGAGCAGGAAGACCGTGACGCCAACGGCGAGCGTGCCGATGATGCCGGGATAAATCGAAGCGCCGATGACCATCTTGCGAGTTTCGATTTGCTGCGCCATGTACACGGCGATGCGGTCGAGCATCTTGCTGAACGAGCCCGACATTTCCGACGCCTTCACCATGTTGAGGTACAGTGGGTTGAAGAGCTTGGGATACTTCGAGATGGCATCACTGAATTGCTTACCGGCTTCCACGTCGGTTTTGACTTGAATCAGAATTTTTTTGAAGCCTTGGTGTTGCGTCTGATCGGCGATGCCTTCGAGCGCACTGCGCAGGTTGATACCTGCGCGGATCATCACGGCCATTTGCGTGGTGAAGTCGAGCACGTGTTTTTCGCTGGGCTTGCCAGCGTTCATTTCACGGAGTTTGTCCATGAATCCGCCAGCGTTGCCGATGGCTTGAATCGCGCTGAGGCTCAGCACGTGCCCACCTTGATTGCGCAGCACTGCCGCAGCCGCTCCGGCGTTCTCTGCCGCGAGCGTGCCCGACTGCACCTGACCACTGTTCGTACGAACTTGATATCGGTAGTTGGGCATATTCGTAGAAGGCACTGGGGACTAGGCATTGGGCATCAGGGTCAAGGCCCTGGCGTGCGTTTGTCCTTTGTGGCTTCGTGCTCCTATCAACGGTTCTGCTCTTGTTCCAACACGTGGACTTCCATGTCATGACCCTAGTGCCCAGTCCCTGATGCCTAGTGCCTTTGCCTCGCTTACGCCGCCAGCTGGCGTACCAGTTTGTCGGGGAATGCAGCCTGAGCAATTGCATCTTCGCGGCTGATGTAGCCGTTGAAGTACAACTCCGCGATGCTGCTGTCCAAACTGCACATGCCGATAGCCCTGCTGGTTTCAATCACGTTGGGAATTTCAAACGTGCGTGCTTCACGAATCAAGTTGCGGACTGCGGGCGTACACAGCAGTGTTTCCACCGCAGGAATCATGCCGGGGCGATCGACGCGGCTGAACAGCGTTTGGCTCACGACCGCTTGAAGCGTGTTTGCAAGCATCGAACGAATCTGGTTCTGCTGGCCACTTGGATACATGTCGATGATGCGTTCCACGGTTTGCGAAGCGTTGACGGTGTGCAGCGTGCTGAGAACCAAGTGGCCGGTTTCTGCGGCACTGATTGCCAGCGCGGTGGTTTCCAAGTCGCGCATTTCACCGACGAGGATGATGTCGGGGTCTTGACGCAGAGCGTGTTTGAGGCCGCTCGCGAAACTGGACATGTCGGCACCGAGTTCGCGCTGCTCGAGAATGCACTGCTTGCTTTCAAAGACGTATTCAACCGGGTCTTCGAGCGTGATGATGTGCTTGCGATAGCGCTGGTTCATAGCCTCGATCATGGCGGCCAGCGTGGTTGTCTTACCTGAACCCGTATCGCCCGTGACCAGCACCAAGCCGCGCGGGAGGTACGTCAATCGCGCGATGACTTCAGGCAAGTTCAGGGCTGCAAGCGGCGGAACTTTCGTCTTGACCGCACGCATTGCGAGGCCCACGCCGCCGCGTTGCATGTGGGCGTTCACGCGATACCGAGCCAAGCCCTCGGAATAGTACGAGAAGTCGGCATCCTTGACGCGCTCGAACATCGCCCGCGATTCCGCTCCAGCCATCTGCTCGAAGTACGCACGCACCTGCTCCTTTGTGAGCACGGAGGCGCGATCAAGCGGCGTCATCACCTGGTTCACACGCATCACCGGCGGGTTATTCGCGATGAGGTGCACGTCACTGGCGCCAGCGTCATAAGCGGTCTTCAGAATCTGATTGAGTTCCATCGGGGCGATCTCCAAGAGGATTGACTCCCCTCGAACATCGGTCCGAAGAACACGCATGTTGACCCTGGTAAGCCAGCCAACCCCGCCAAGATGCAACGTTCAATCGGCATAAACCGACCTCCCCTCTCCCGAGGGGAGAGGGGAGGTCTCACGAGAGCGCGTTCAACCCTTCGCCACATCGGCAAGGCTTGCGCCAAAGTTGATGTGAAAGACCTGGTTATCGAGCACCAAGGCGGGCACGGACTTCACGCCGGCTTTTTCTGCCGACGACAAGTGTGATCGGTCCTTGCCCAAATGAACCACCGACAGATCAAAACGCGAACGATCAATCGCGTCTGCGACCATGCGTTCTGCGCTGACGCAAACCGGGCAACCGGCGTGATAGAAAACAGCCTTGAACTTCATAGCATTGCTCCACATACATCCCAAACGGTGACGCAAGCCCGACGCCTGCATCTATTGAAAGCTACGTGTCGCAAAGCGAGTTGAAAAGCGGGTACCGCTGCGTGGGGTGGGCACCTTTCGGTTGCAAATGTGGCAAACAGCATGTCAAATAATCTTCCACAATCTTCGACAGACATTGCAGTGCCCACCGTTGCACACATGGTCGAGTCAATTGTGGGGTGCAAGTGGTCGCTTCATGTGCTTTCGTGCGTTCGCAGAGGCATCAATCGGCCGGGCGCAATTGAGCGCAGCGCGGAGGGCCTTTCCGCGAAAGTCTTGAGCGAGCGTCTGGACAAGTTCATTCGCTTCGGCATCTTCGAGAAGCGTTCGTTTCCCGAGATTCCGCCACGCGTTGAGTATTCGCTCACGCCGTTTGGCGAGAAGTTCGTCGGCATCATCGATGAAGTGGAACGCTTGCAGCGCGAGCTGTCTTGAACGTGCCTCGCATCGTCGTGGCAAGAACTCACACGCCCATCATCAACTTGCGATACGCCTCTACGGCCATCGCATCACACCGCTCATTCTCCGCGTGCATGTTGTGACCTTTGATCCAGTGAAACCGAATCTCGTGCTCGGCGCGCAGCAGGTCGAGCGTCTCCCACAAGTCCTGATTCTTCACCGGCTGCTTGCTCGCAGTCTTCCAGCCGCGGCGTTTCCAGCCGTCGATCCACTCATCAAGCCCTTTAAGCACATATTGGCTGTCGCTCGTCAAATCAACAAAGCTCGGCCTCTTGAGTGCTCGCAGGCCTTCAATCACCGCTTGCAATTCCATCCTGTTGTTTGTCGTCTCGCGTTCGGCACCGCTCTGCTCGCGCACGCTGCCGCTGGCGGGGTGTTTCAAGATATAAGCCCATCCGCCGGGACCCGGATTACCGGAACACGCGCCGTCGGTGAACAACTGCACATGCGGCTTCTTGTCCGCGTTGCTCACGCCTTCGCCCCTTCTCCCCTCACCAGCTTCACATCTTCGCTCACTTTCCCCGGCGTTCCATTCGTCCCACCCGCGCCACTGCTCCCCGCATTTATCTTCGACAAATCATCCGCCGTCACCGCTCCCAAACTCGCGAGTCCGGTCGCTTTGCCGCCGCTGATGCTCAAATGTTGCTCGGCGCGAATGCGTGCAATCGCCAGTTCGTGCGTCGTGTGATACGCGCGTCCCAGCCGCATCCAGTCAAAATCCCAACTGCGTTTGTCAACGTCGTTGCGCAGCGCGATGCGATCTCGGCGTTCCATCTTGCAGAAGTCCACCAGCATCTTGCACAGGTCCGCCGCCGCATCCTGATAGCTTCGCCCGCGCCGCTTGAGGACGTACATGCCGCCACGATCAGGATCGGCGTATGTCTCTTGCACAAATCGCCCAAAGCCTGCCGTGTCGCTGGTCACGCTCGGAATGCCCATGGCCGCACACTCAAGGGGCGTGTAACCCCACGGCTCATACATGCTCGGGAAGATGCCCAAATGCGTGCCGCGTACGAACTGGTCGTAGTCCATGCTCCAGAGGCGATTGGTCGGCGTGATGAAATCGGGGTGATAGACAATCTTCACCGGGTCTTCAGCGCGATTGAAAAGTTGCAAGTTGCGGATGTACGTCAGCAGCGGGTCCTTGTCTTCGTCTTGCAGCAAATGCGTCACGACCATGGGTAAACCATGATGCTTGAACGCGCTCTGCGCACGCCGATACCGCAGCATCCAGTATTCTTCGACGAGGTCGTCGAGCTTCAATGCGCCGCCGCCAGCCGCTCGCTTGAAGAGCCGCTCGGCCACACCTTCGCTGATCTTCTCACACACTTCGTCAAGGTCGTTGAGGATGCCGCGTTTCTCCATCGCCAGCGGATTGATCGCCTGCGTCGCACGCTTGGTGATGATGAAGAAGACCACGTTCTTGTTGATGCGTTGGCTCTTGAGTTCAGCGTTCAGCCGGGCCATGGCCTCCAGACACAAATCAAACCCCTTGTTGCGCGGCTCAAATCGACCGCTCGTGAAGATGTAGATTGTGTTGTCAAGATCAAACTGATAGCTGGGGAAGAAGTGCCCCATCGTGAAGCGGTGAATCTTTTCTTTGTACACCCCGTGCAGCCGCTGCTGTTCGTGGCCTGCGTTGTACAAACTAATCGTCAGCGCGTTGGGCGTCACCACATCCACAGGCCGGCCCAACAGATAGTTGCATTCTTCCGCCGTCACGCTGCTGACCGTCGTAAACACATGCGCGCCGTGCGCACTTGCCCGCTCGATCTTGTGCTGCGTCACCACGTTGTACTTTTTGGCTTCAAACTCGTGGTCAAGCCAAGGCAGGCGATCATAAAAATCATCGAGCCCGCCCGCGATATACCGCCCCAGAATCGTCGCGTGCGTCGTAAAGACCGTTGCAATCGGCAAGCCTTGCTTGCGCATCATCGGAATCGCCGGCCCCGCGAGCCATTCGTGAAAGTGGGCCACCATGGGCGTGCCGCCGCCGCCTGCTTCTTCGCGCTTGCGACACAACATCTCAAACAGCCGCCGCACCGCATCCGCAAAGCTGATGACGAAATTCACCAGTCCATCTTCACCCGGCGTATCAATCCCATGATCCGCCCACAAGCGAAACTTCGCTTCATTCAGCCGCTCCCACCCTTGCCAATGCTCAATCAGCAACACGCGCGGCCGACCCGGCACCATCCAGCGACCATGATGCACATGCAGCCCGGCCCCGCGCAGTTCTTCGAGTGCCGCCAGCAACCAGCCACTCGCCGGCAACTCCTCAAACTCCACCTGCGCCTTGGCCCCTTCCCACGGACCAATCAGGCAATACCCATCGCCCCAGCGCTGCGTCATCAGCGGAGCCTTGCTGCGAATCACCTGATAAATCCCGCCGACTTGATTGCACACTTCCGTCGAAATCTCAAACAGCAGCGGCCCGCTCCCGCTACTGGCACTACTGACACCACTAGACGCAGCCACGCCATGGCCCGCAAGCATGCTGGCCACGCTCGCCGCCGTCAGCGAAGCCTTGTGATCCCGACTCGCCGGGTCCGATTGAAGATTGCGATCAGCCATAAAGCTCCAGACAAAGGTTGGTGTACAGGATACCAAGGTTGTCTAGCCCAACGGACAACCGCCCCAGCGCAAGTCTTGCACAAGGGAAAGGCACAATCACACATCTGCGATGCCCGCAGAAAGAGGTCGCGGAGGGGCGGAGAGGAGCGCAATGAATTCGCTGGCCCCGTCAGCGACATCATCACCATCAACTTTGGCCGCATGGGCGCGGGGCTCAGCGTGCAAGGCGGCAGCGTGGAAGAAACCGCGAAGAAGGATGCGGCGTAAGCATCGCCGGTTGCGTATCATCTAGCGACCAACAACCGATGACCCCCTTTGGGCGGCTGAGCCGGGCAACCGATCGGTCGCCCTTTTTCGTTGGCATGTTGCCCCGCCCCGCCTGTGTCCTGCAGGGGCCATGCGAACTTGCAGCTTGCACGAACGCTCGCGCTGGCCGGTGTAGCATTCATCATGATGCTCAGCCGCACAAATTTGTCATGGGTGCTTTTTGCGACCTGCGGTGCAAGCTGCTTGCTTTGCGCGTGCGCAGCAACTCCAGCTCCCAAGCCCGGGAATGTTGCTGCAAACACAGACACCCCGCGCACCGCGCCACGTGATTTGCGGCTGAGAACAGTCGAATCGCGTCCCTCGCCTTCCGGCGAAGGCACCGTCAAGGTCGTCGTCGATCAAGGAATGCAAAAGTTCAGCGAGACTGCCATCACCGTGATGACTGGCGGCCTCTTCGAGGGCTTCGGCCACGACGGAAAGACAGGCGCGCTGACCAGCATCACACTCTCGTGCGCCGCCCCATCCATCACGCTGCCGCGCGGCCGGTACGTTTGCTCGCAAGTTGTCATCGACGAAAACGGCTGCCTCAGTCAGATCATCAATCCCATCCCCGCCGACGAAGCGAGTTTCGATGGCTGCCGCGTCTGGGTGCTGCTCGATCGCGAGTCGATCCAAATCGCCTGCAAGTACAAAGGCACTGACACCATCGACCCCGCCGTCGCGACGTGCGAACTCACCATGCTCCCCGACACCATGCTTGCCAACACCAACATGCTAACCCTCGAAGCAACACGAGTCGCACCCCAACAACCCTAAGTCACCCACTCACCTTCTCACCCCTTCACCCACGCACTCGCTCGCCCCACTCACCCCTCCGCGTCCTCCGCACACCCTCCGCCCCTCCGCGACCCGCCTTTCCCCCGCTAAACTGCCTCGTCAGGCCTCACCCTCGGGGCCTTCGCACGTTTTCGTCTCAAGGATTTTTCCATGGCCATCCGTATCGGTATCAACGGCTTCGGTCGCATCGGCCGCCTCGTCTATCGCATCGCTGCTGAGCAGGGCGTCGATGTTGTCGCCGTCAACGACCTTGTTCCCGCTGACAATCTCGCGTACTTGCTCAAGTACGACACCATGCATCGCCAATTCATGCTGGGCGGCAAACCCGCCGACGTGACGGCGACGGAAACCAGCTTCACTGTCAATGGCAAAGTGACCAAGACCATGGCCGAGAAGGACCCGGCCAAGCTGCCTTGGAAAGACCTGGGCGTTGACTACGTGCTCGAAAGCACGGGCCTCTTCACCGAGTTCGAGAAGGCCATGCTGCACGTGAGTGCAGGCGCCAAGCGCGTCATCATCAGCGCACCCACCAAGAGCGACGCGGCCCAGGTGCCCACGTTCTGCATGGGTGTAAACCACGAGAATTTTGATGGCAGCAAGCACCAAGTTGTCAGCAACGCAAGCTGTACCACCAACTGCCTCGCGCCGGTTGCCAAAGTCATTCAAGACAGCTTCGGCCTCGACGAAGGTCTCATGACCACCGTCCACGCCGCGACCGCAACCCAGCCCACGCAAGATGGCCCCAGCAAGAAAGACTGGCGCGGCGGCCGCAACGCGTATCAGAACATCATTCCGGCCAGCACCGGCGCAGCGAAGGCTGTGACGCTGTGCATCCCCGAGCTCAAAGGCAAGCTCACGGGCATGAGCTTCCGCGTGCCCACCGCCACGGTGAGCTGCGTGGACCTGACTTTCAAGACCGCGAAGGAAACCAGCTACGCTGAAATCTGTGCGGCGATGAAGAAAGCCAGCGAAGGCAGCATGCGCGGCGTGCTTGGGTACACCAACGAAGAAGTCGTCAGCAGCGACTTCATCGGCGATCGCCGCAGCAGCATCTTTGATGAGAAGGCCGGCATCGAGCTCAACAAGAAGTTCTTCAAGATCGTGAGCTGGTACGACAACGAAGCTGGCTACGCCACCCGCTGCGTCGATCTCATCAAGTACATCGCGGGCAAAGACAACGTGAAGTAATTCGACGCCGACGCCGGACCTGAGGCTTTGCGAAGGTCCGGATCGAACTACGAGCAGCTTCCCCAATTCGATGAATACAAAAGGCCCGCGATTCACCCATGAACCATGGAGAATCGCGGGCCTTTTCACTATTCACAGCATCGCACGTCGTCTCGTGATGCTCGTTGAAATCACGAGAGTGGTCGATGCGTGTTGACTTCAGCACTCGCCGCCTGCCAGCACCGTGAAGAAGTCGATGACGTCCTGATCTTCCGGAAAGACACCGTTGTTATTGAAATCGATGTCGTTGCAGACGCCCGTCGGACACTCGGCACCTGCGAGCACGTTGAAGAAATCAATCACGTCCTGATCTTCGGGGAAGACTTCGTTCTGGTTGAAGTCGATGTTGTCGCAGGCAACACCGGGCGTTGAGATCGTCACGTTGTCGTAGGCGATGTCAAAGAAGCTTGGAACATAAGCGAAACCGGGCTCCATCGTCGAAAAGTGAACTTCGTCGACGCCTGACAACACGTTGGCGAACGTGCGACCCGGGGCCAATCTCGGCTCGAATGTCGTCGGGTCTTCTGCGCCGGTGCCGCCCCAGCCTGCGGGCAGCGCCGCACTCGTCGGGTCGAAAGTCACCGAGAAGGTCTGCCAGTCTTCGAAGCTGCCCGTCACTTCGCCCAAAACCTTGAACACCGATACGTACGGATAGTTTGCTGGCGGATTGTCGTAATCGCGCAGTTCGATCACGATATTGCGAGGGCTCGGGTTGCCGAAGAAGTTCAGAATGAAGGACACCTTCACGTCCGTACTCATCGTGATCTGATTGCCGTAGCGAGACAGATTGCCCAGGAACGCAGCGTTGCTACTTGTGCGCAGTTCCAAGCCCCACGTGTCCACGAAATTCGCCCAGTGCAGATTTCCACCTGGATTTCCGCCGGTCGCATCCGGCAAATCGTGCCCGTTTGCCACCCATCCCTGATTGCCGTTCTCGAACGTCACGCGCGTCGTCGCGGCGGATGCGGTCATCGCCGTCATAGCCCAGCCCGCGCACATGGCAACCGCCAACCAAGCTCTTTCACGCTTCATCGCAAAACTCCTGTATGGACTCGTCGCGTACCTGCAGCGGCACACCCGATGCGTCCGCTTAGCCGTACGCGACACCTACACACGCGCTCTTCACCCGCATCTTCGCAAGCAAAGCCGTTTGTTTCGTTGAGGCACGACTTCTGTCGTATAGCAGTCCTGCGCAACCCGTTGCACGAGTGATCTCACTCGCGCACGCTCCGGCTGCTACCAACTGCGCCTGTCGGCTTGGCACTCATGCCGCCAACGTCAGTATTAAATTACCACACGTGTCGCCCTCTGTCAAGACGCATGGCGATGATGATGTGGAACAATATCGATGTCGCGTGCGTTGCTGCCACGCCCACGATCGGGTGCATGACTCACAGGTGATGATCCGTAGGAATTGCCACCCGTACCGAGAAAATCGGCAACCAAACAAAAAAACGGCACTTTCGTGCCGTTTTTCATGCTTGCTTGATTATGCAAGGTTGTGTCGTTGCATCAAGATGCAACTGACGCGGACGACTTAGCCGCCGCAGGTGGCGGGGGTGCCGCCAGCCAGGACGTCGAAGAAGTCAATAACATCTTGGTCTTCGGGGAAGACGCCGTTGTTGTTGAAGTCGATGTCTTGGCAGCCCAGGACCGCATCGCAGGTGGCGGGAGTGCCACCGGCGAGGACGTCGAAGAAGTCGATCACGTCTTGATCTTCGGGGAAGACGCCGTTCTGGTTGAAGTCGATGGAGTTGCAACCAACTTCACCGCCGCCCGAGAGCGAGATGAACTGCGTGCCAGGAATCGTCGTCAGGTCAAGCGTGCTGCTCTCGCCGAGGTTGGTCTCGAAGAAAGTCGCGCCGCTATCGATGCCGCCGATGATCTGGTTCGAGATGTTGCTGTAGTCGCTGCTGGCGATGAAGCCGGCAACCTTCAGGTCGCTCACGCCGTCCCAGCCCAGTTCGCTGATGGCGATGTCGATTTCGACGCCCGTCGTCACTGCAACTGCGCCGCTGACGGACGCACCAGCGCCAACGCCAGTAACGCCGGCGATGTTGTTGTTGTCAACTGCGACCTTGATGAGGCCGGCTGGGCCGGGCGTAACAGGTGCAATCGGCGGGTTGAGCACGCTGAAGGGCGCGTATGTCGTGCGAGGACCTGCATCGGTATTGGGAATGAAGTCAGCGTTCGTGAAGTCACTCGCGTTGGCGCGGGTGCCGGGGAACGTGATGGGGTCGTTGCTGGACTTCTGACCGCCGTTGTCGGCCGAGAACTCGATTTGGAAGCCTGAAATCTCATCGCGGCCATTGGTCCGCAGCACAGCGGCGTTGGCATACACCTCAACTGGGTTGTTGCCATTGCCCACGCGGAGGACGTAATCCGCCGCAAAGCCTTCGTCAAACTTCAGACCAGCGCCAGCGACAGCAACCGGCGGATCGCCAGCGGTTGCGCCGTTGCTGCCTGTACCCATGCGGTTGAGGCCGTTGTTGGCGTCAAAGCCGGGGTTGCGAACCGGGCTTGATTGACCGAAGAGTTGGTTCTGGCCTTCGCCGGGAATGCTGTCGAAGAAGAGCACCAAGCCGTTGAAGTTGGTTTCAAGGTTGCCACCAAGGTGGATCTTGAGACGATCGTCCGCCGTGGAGGGCGTGCCGTTGTCGTCAACGTAGCTGTGAAGGTTGCTGATTTCGCTGCCGCCCGAGAGGTCGCGGCTGGGAATCAGGCTGACGCCCACCGGTGCGCCGTCAACGCCGATGATGTTGGCGTTGTTGATCACAGCCTTGACAGGCGTGGTCGTGCCAGCGATCACGCCGCCAGCGCCGCCGCCCAGCGTGCCGGTGTTGGGGACCAGAGCGGTGTTGGTGCCGATGTAGCTCGCGTTGCCGCCTGTGTTGGTGGCCGTGAGCGTGAGGAAGTCCCAGTATTGGTCGTTGCCGTTGCTGTTCATGATGAACAGGTAATCAGCATCGAACGTGTTGTCGAACTTCAGGCCGCCCGTGGTCACGCCAGTTGTCGTGCTGAACGAGCCGCCTACCTGGTTGGTCCAGCCAAAGCCCCAGTCAGCGTTGTACGGACCAGCCGCTGCGTTGGTGCTCAGCATGCGCTGCTGGCCACCCGCGACGGTGTCAAAGAAGAGCGCCATGCGGTTGAAGCCGGCCCAGTTGCCGCCGATGAAGAGATAGAGAATGTCGTCGGTCGTGTCGGCAGCCGTGCCGTTGTCATACACGCGAGCGTACAGGTTATCCAATTCGCTACCGCCCGAGGCGTTGACGATGGGGTTGGTGTTGTTGCTCAGGCTTGTGTAGTTGCTCTGCACCCATTGACGGCTGCCGGCCCAGAAGCCGCCCGTGCCGCCGGGAACGCCGCCATCGAGCACGCCGTCAAGCGTGGGCTGCGTGCTGACGCGCGTTGCGCTCAGGGTCAGGAACTGGTTGCCGGGGAAGACGGCGTTGTTGCTGAAGTCAACGTTGCGGCCGTTGCCCAGCGCGGGGTGGCCGCCGCTGAAGGGCGTGCCGTTGTACGTGCCGCTGGAGGGCAGCGGATCAGCGCCAATGACTTGGTTGCTGAGGCCGTTGCCCGGACCAAACACAGCCGTGAGGCGAATGTTGTTGATGGCGGGGTTGCCCAGGCCAGCGAGGGGAATTGCAAACTCGAGGCCGGTCGTCACCGCTTCTGGGTTGCCAGCGGTGCCCAGCGAGCCAGGGACGTTGTCGCCGTAGCTGGTGGGCTGATTGTTAACCCAACGCTCAACGTAGTTGGCATTGTCGCGAATGCCGTTGGGCTCAACAGCGCTGACGGAGCCAGCCACCACAGCCAAGGTCGCGGCGGACAAAAGCAGAGACTTTCCGGAACTCTTCATTGCATTCCTCCAGAAGACGAGAACATTTGACGCGCGGGGGGTGCCCAAAGTTCAGCGTGAGTATGCCACACGGCACCGCCAACGCTGCTGGACCCCCGATCGCGCAAGTCTGATCTGGGTTGAATATACACGACTTTGGTGTAAATGGAACAGTGATTTTTACACTATTTCACAGATTCATTAACGTTTGCGGACGCAGGTATCCAGTGTGGCGTGCACACCAAGGCATTTCCTTGTTTTTCGGAGAATCGGCGGCAAACAAAATGCTCAAGTGTTATGCAAACACAATCAAATTGTGTCGATGCGACACTGAGTAACATATCATTTTCCACATCCGGCAACAGATGTGCAAATTCCTGCGAAAAGTATCCTCAAGTACCCTTGACGAGACCCCCAACGTCCGTGTAAGTTGCACGTATCTGAACACGTTGCTCACACATCCGACTCGCTAAGCTCACTTGACCTGCGGCTCGTTTCGCGCAAGTCAGCTCAACGAATCGGATGTGCTCAACCGGTTTCGCGGCCGGTTGGACAAGTAGTGTGTTGATCACGCACCCCTGTGGAAGCTGAAAAAATGTTGAACCGCCCATCTCGTCGCACGCATGCATTCACCCTCATTGAACTGCTGGTGGTCATCGCAATTATTGCGCTGCTGATTGGGATTCTGATTCCGGCGTTGGGGAAGGCACGTCAGAGCGCTCGCACGACAAAGTGCTTGACGCAAGTCCGCGCTATGGGTCAGGCCTTCGCGTTCTATGCGAACGACTTCAAGGATTGGTACCCGATCATGCCGCCGGGACCTGTCAATAGCGGCAGCGGGTTGTTTGTTGATGCCAAGCAAGAATCGCGCGGTGGACTCGCAGGTCTGTTCAGCCTTGAGCAGGAAGGGAATATTCCTTTCGCTGAGCAATCTGGGAACACGGTGACTCGTGGCTGGTTTGGCATTTCACCATACAATTCCGATGAGGTACTCGACGGCTACAACCTCAACACAAACGCAGGTGGCCCGGGCGGTTCCAAAGTGCCCTTGATGCGCAACTACCTCGACACGCTCAACATTCTTACCTGTCCCTCTGACAAAGAGGATGTGTACTACGGCATTGCTCGGTCGCCAAACCCACCCAGCGGCGTTTATCCTGATGCCAGCACGCTGACCGGCGCTCGACGCACCCCGCAGGCTCCCACGAACGAACTCCAAGTCGTCCAGACAAACATCAGCTTCGTGTACATCGTCGGACTCTCTGCTGTTGATGCCAAAGTTGTGATGCCCGTGCCATTCTTTGGCGATGAGACCAACGGCAGCGACATCGAATTTGGTGCGTTCTACGGCGGCGGCGGCGCGAACAACACGTGGGCTGAACGTGCTGAATCGCGCGGCCCCGGCTTCTACGGCAAGGTGGACAATCACGGCGCGGCAGGCGGCAACTTTGTGTACACCGACGGCTCAGGCCGATTCATTACTACCAACGTCCACGAAGCGATCTTCACGGGCAACACTGCCATCAACGGCAGCAATGGTGGCAACAGCGGTCGCACTCGCACCATCGACTGAATTCCAGAACTCGATCACACGCTCACAAAACCGATGCCCCGGCATCGATTTTTCTATTGATGCTCGCACGCGCACTCTTCGCACCTTCGCGAGAAGCGACTCGCTGCAAACCCACCATTCTCCCACTTTCTTGGCCGATTTTCAACACTTTCTCCCTCTACTGCGATATGCTTGCCCCCTTCACACTCGCACTCCGCGAGCGCGTGATTGCGATTGGTTGTGGGAGACTGATGCGTGGCTCAATCGGCCCAATCTGAAAAAAGTGGTGGGGCTGGCAAGCCGCCCATGCCTTGGTGGAAGCGCCTCTTCATGGCCCAGGAAGCGGGCCTGGTGTTGGTCATCGCGATCATCATGGCGATGCTCACTATCTTCGGCGGCTCCATCTCTCGTCCCGAAATTCTCCGCGCTGACACCGGAACAACTGTCTCGCAGACAGACTCCACCTACACCATCACTGTTGACGGTCGCCCACGCACGTTGCCTATGAAGGTCGCTGATGCGCCGTCAGGCTCCGCCGGCGCAGATGGCTACGAACTTCGCAACACGCCGAGCGGCTCGATGCTGATGCGCTCGCAATCGATCAACAAGTTTCTCAATCTCGAAAACCTCGTGCAGCTTCTGGTCAACGCGAGTTTCATCGCCATCATGGCTGTGGCGATTACCGCCGTCATCGCGATGGGCGGGATTGATCTTTCGATTGGTTCCATTTATGCGCTCGCGGCATTGATGGTTGCGCTTGTGTTGCGATACGCGTGGCCTGAGGGCGTGTCGGGACTTGCGCCCAAAGTTTTCGGTTCGACGGCTGTGTGGTTTGGTGCTCTTGCCATCGGCGCCATCGCACTCGTCGTCGCGATCGTGACGGGCACTCGCAAGCCTGGCCCCAAAGCCGCGGGTACTGAAGCCAGCAAGGCCATGGCGAAGGCTCTCGCTGCTGCTGCTATTGGCGTACTGATCGTTGCGGGCTGGGCCATCGTTCGCGAAATGCGCGACAACTGGCGGGGCGATCAACTTGCCGATCTCAAACTCTGGGCCACGCTGCCGCTCGCGCTTGTCGTCGCCCTCATCGTCGGCGGCCTGTGCGGCCTCCTCAACGGCACGATGATCGTCGGCCTGCGTGTGCACCCCTTCATCATCACGCTGGGAACGATGGCTGCCTACCGCGGCCTCTGCACGCTTCCGACCAAGAGTCAGAGCGTGGCCAACATGAGCCCCAGCTTCCAGGACTTCCTGACTTTCGACGTCAACGGCGTCACGCCTGTGCCTGTGGGCATCATGCTCATCATCGCGCTCATTGGGTTTGTGGTGCTGGGTTATACCGTGCTGGGGCGGCAGGTTTACGCCATCGGCGGGAACGAAGTTGCAGCGAAATACGCCGGCATTCCTGTCGGCAAAGTGAAGATCATCGTCTACACGATCATGGGCATGATGGCCGGGCTGGCTGGTTTCCTCTACGTTGGTTATTACGGCGCGGCTGAGCCAGCGGCCGGCACGGGCTATGAACTCAGCGTGATCGCGGCTGCCGTCATTGGCGGCGCGAGTCTGAGCGGCGGTCGCGGTAGCCCGACGGGCGCGGTGCTGGGCGCAATCCTGGTGCAACTCATTGACAACAGCTTGGTCATTCTCGATATCGACCAAAGCTATAAGCAAATCGTCATCGGCGGAGCCATTGTCGGCGCAGTTGTTCTTGATCAACTCAAGAGCAGGCTGATGCCGATGGGACGGTGATGAAGTAGAGAACAGAGAACAGAGAGCAGTTCGTCGTTCACAGAAAGGGAATTTGAATGCATTTCAAACACACGATCGGTATGGCTGCGGCGTTGCTTCTGAGCGTCGGCATGTTCACGGGTTGCGAGAAAAAGTCGGAAGCTCCGGCTCCGGCTTCTGCGCCAAAAGCCGTAGAAACCAAGCCGGCAGAAACCAAGCCCGCCGCCGCGACGGAAGCACCCAAAGCTGCTGACGCCAAGCCCGCCGCTGCCAGCGACCGCAAGCCCAGCAAGAAGAAGTTCGTCTTCGGCGTGATTGCCAAGAGCGAAAACAACCCCGTCTTCCAAGCGGCCAAGACCGGCGCGTTTGACGCGGCCAAGGAACTGGGCGCGGAACAGGGCGTTGAGATCGAAATCAACTGGCGCACGCCCCCGACTGAAGACGCGCAGAAGCAGGCGCAGGCCATCGCCGACCTCGTGAACGTGGGCGTTGATGGCATCGCCGTCAGCGTGACCGATGCGAACGTGCTCACGAGCGCGATCAACGCTGCGGTTGATAAGGGCGTGGCTGTTGTCACCTTCGACAGCGACGCTCCCGCGAGCAAACGCATGGCCACCTACGGCATGGACGATGCCGACGCAGGCAAGTTGCTCGCCGAGCAACTCGTCAAGAGCATGGGAGACAAGGGCGTTGTCGCGATTCTCGCAGGCAACCAAAACGCCACCAACCTGCAAGCCCGCGTGCGCGGCGTGCGCGAAGGCCTCGCGGCGTACAAGGGCATCACCATCAAGGAAACGTACTATCACGTTGAAACCGCCGACGCGGCGGTGCAGAAGATCAAGCAAGTGCAGACCGCGAACCCCGACGTCACCGGCTGGGCATTCGTCGGCGGCTGGCCCCTTTACACCGAGAAGGCTCTGGCGGGCGTTGCTGACAAGGGCGTGACCGTTGTGAGCTGCGACACGCTCGAACTGCCCCTCGCGTACGTCAAGCGCGGCGAAGTGAAGGCACTCGTCGGCCAAAACTACTACGGCTGGGGCTACGAAAGCGTCCGCATGCTGCTCAACAACGCGGCATATGGCGAGAAGCCCGCGCAGGTCGCCGTCCGCGCGAAGGTTGACATTGTGACCAAGGAAAACGCCGACGAATTCGGCAAGATCTGGGACAAGTGGCTGGGCCGCACGGCTGCGGAGAAGAAGTAAACGCAAAGAGCGCGTGAGTTGGTGGCGAGCAGCACGCTCGTGACAACTGCATACGTCAAACGAACAGAGAAGCTGGCGCGAGTGCGCTGGCTTCTTTGTTTTTGGGGTAGTTGTGGCCGGTGGGGGTGTGCTTTGGGTTTGGGCAGGTGGGTTGCGATGTGCGCGCAAAAAAACGCTCGCGGTTGGCGAGGGTTTTGGATTGGTTGGGGCTTTCGCTCCGCGTGCGCGTGGTGATCCTGGTCGAGGTTTGGGCTCGATTTCTGCGGATTGCGCACCGGGTTGGCGGGCTGGGCTTGTTTCGCTTGCGCGAAACATCGCGGCGTGTTCCGCGAGGGTGTTGGAGTGCGAGCGATGCTGGCACTCTTGCCGCCCCGGAGGGGCGGCCCACCTTTGACCAGACCGTGTCGCTTGGTTGTGGTTGATCGCTTTTGGTTTCTCGCGGGATCACCGGGCGGGGCGGGGTGTGGCTTGGCGTTGGAATGAGGACGCACGACTTCCGGGCATTACTCCATGGCCTTTCGTCCACCGACTTTCGCGGTTGTCACACTCGTTGCCGCCGCCGCAGACGCGGGAGACGTTGGAGCGATCGCCCGACAGCGCGGCGACAGAGGTAGTTTCGCAGGTGTGGAATGGATGTAAAGAGAAAAGTTTGTTGTGACAGGGAGATTGCGCGCGCGGGGGGTAGATGGGGTGGAGATTTTTGTGCAAAGGTGGTAGATGCGCGCGGGGGGGCGGCATTCGGCATTCGTGATTCGGCATTCGTGGAAGGCAGAGATGGGGTGATGCGAAGGCAGGCAGTAAGGCATGCGGCAGCAGGGCATCAAGCAAAGGCACATCAGGCTTTCAGAGCAAAGCCTGATGGCACGGGTACGGGGAGAGTGATGCCACCTGCCACCTGCCATGGAGCCATGGGGTGAAGTCGTTCAGCGAGTAGGTCAGATTGCCAAGTCGAAAGGCAGGTCACTGATGTCACGGAGCCGTTGACCATCTACCAGCATTCCCAGGATTTCCGCCTCCGAGCCGGATTGGTCCAGACTCTTTGCTGCATGCATCAGTTCACCCAACGCAGCGTGGTAGCAACAGTCAATATCACCCGTGCCCATTGCGATGGACGCCAAACGGCTTGGGAGCGGCTCCATGGTTACAACAACTATTCGCGGTGATCCGCCTTTGCGGTTCCGGATCACGTTTAGCGCCTCCGTTCGCGTGTTTTGCGCGCGGTCGCTACGCATGGACCACTTCACAGAAACTGTTGCGTGAAGTATGTCGGGTGATCCTTGAATGTTCCCCGCGCGAAGCGGCGTCTTGCGGGCCAACTCACTTTGGGCGTCGACCAAAGATTGTTCCCGGTTGATTTCAACGTCATCAACTGGCTTCCGGCTGACCACGATGTCAGGCTTGATCAGATAGTCGCCACCTAGCGACGAACGCAACTGCGGGTGTTGATCGAGTACACGCTCGATGGACGCAAGGTGGGCATACTGGGAGAACTTCGCAATGCCGTCCGGCCCCTGCGATGTTGAGAAGGTCCATTCGCCGGGACGCAAATGTCCCAATCGACTGAAGCTTTGCTGTAGAAAATCGCAGACAACCTTGGCAAACGATGAGCCAACCGCTTGTGCTGAGACCTTTCCTTTAGGCACGTTCAAGCCGATCTTTGTCACCGTGCCCATCGCGAGTTTGACGCTGCATTGGCTGTCTTTGTCGGCCATGCTGGGCACGCCTTCTGATCGGAATCGAACACATTCGACGAAGAGCCGCTCGTGAAAGGTCGTTCTCAGGTCGCGCAATGTCGCCGATGAATCCTTGCTTTTTTTCATCCCGTGATCCTCATGGCGGATTTGCTGCGTGATTCCAGCGCAGCACGGGTGGCATCTGCGATGACAAGCGCGAGCGAGGGCGGGACCGCGTTGCCGATCTGGATGCCGACTTTGATTCGTTGTCCGCAGAACTTAAAGTCTTCGGGGAAGGACTGCAGCAAGGCCGCTTCCAGATGCGTGATGGGCCGGTGGGCGACGGGATGCAGGTAGCGGCCCTTCTCGGGCTTGTAGAACTCGGTGCGGATCGTGACGGAGGGGCGGTCCCACCACAGGCGACCGAACAAGTCCGTGCCGCCCTCGGTCTTTCGCTTCCAGCAGTCAGGCGTGAGGCGAGCGGGAAGGTCCCAGCGGTTCCCGCCCGCCGGGATGCAGCGGTAGCGTTCCAGCGACATCGCCGTGGGGTTGCGCCCGATGTGCCAGTTCTCGCCGTTGGGCTCGATGGGAAGATGTCCGATGGCATCGCGAACCGTTCGCCAGCGGGGAAGGTGCTGATTCAGGAGGTTGCGTTTGTTCGGATCGGCGTGGGTGGGCTCAGGAAAGGAAGGGTCGCCGATCCGCGAGCCGATGACGATGGCGCGTTTGCGGGTCTGCGGCACGCCGTAGTCGGCGGCATTGAGTACGCGGCCTTCGACCTTGTATCCCATCGACTCCGCAAGCCGCTTCATCTCGATGAACTCAGCAGACTTGAGCAGCGGGGGCACGTTTTCCAGTACGAAGACTTTGGGGTGGGCTTGTTCTACGCAACGGAAATAGTGACGCCAGAGTTGATTGCGGGGATCATTGGGCACCCGCTCTCCAAGATTGCTGAATCCCTGACAGGGCGGACCGCCGGCCACGACGTCAGCCTTCGGGAAGTTCTCGATTTCCTGAATCGCGCAGTTGAGGACGCGGTCGGTGATGTTGGCGCGGAGACTGTCGCAGGCGGCGCGGTCCCATTCATTCGCAAGCACCGTGCGAAAGCCCGCCTCCTTGAAACCCAACGCCATGCCGCCGCATCCGGCGAACAGTTCGATTACGCGGGGCCCGTCGCCTTCGGGCTCAGTGTTGAAAATGAAGCTTGCAGGGTCGTCGCGCTCTTCTTTCGCTTCGAAGGGGCTAATACGGAAGCGGTGGGCGGATACGCGTTCGATGCTGATGGTGTCGCCGGGTTTGATGCCGTGCTTGGCGAAGAACTCGCGGACCCAACCTCGCTTCCGAAAGAACCGTCGCGGCTTGCCGCTTTTGGCGTCGGTCGGGATGTCGGTGTACACCGGATCGGCGAGGCCCGCGACATCGAGCCGCAGCGGCTTGCCTGCTGGCCCGCTCGCGGTGGGCGCGCCATAGCAGTCGGCGGGGAAGAAGTCATCGTGCCCGGTCAGATAGAGGTGATTCGCCCGCAGGTTTGCGGCGTTGACGCAGATGAGGCGCTTGCGATGTCCGACGCTGCCGCTCATGTGTGTTTCCCATCCGTAGGACCGAGCAATGTCGACAAGAATATGACCCGGTGTTGTGCATCACCCCATGTGCTTGATCACCGCATCTGCGAATTCGCTGCACTTCACCTTTTTCACTGTAGCGTCGCCTTCGGCTTTCATGAGGCGTTCGAAGTCGTAGGTGACGGTCTTTGCGGTGATGGCGCCGTCCATGCCTTTGATGATGAGGTCGGCGGCGGCGGTCCAGCCCATGTAGCGGAGCATCATTTCGCCGGAGAGGATGACGGAGCCTGGGTTGACTTGGTCGAGGTTGGCGTATTTCGGGGCGGTGCCGTGGGTGGCTTCGAAGATGGCGTGGCCTGTGGTGTAGTTGATGTTGGCGCCGGGGGCGATGCCGATGCCGCCGACTTGGGCGGCGAGGGCGTCGGAGAGGTAGTCGCCGTTGAGGTTCATGGTGGCGACGACGTCGAAGTCTTTGGTGCGGGTCAAGACTTGTTGGAGGGTGATGTCGGCGATGGAGTCCTTGATCATGAGTTTGGACTTCCACTTGCCTTTGCCTGTCGAGTCGGAGCCGTGTGAGGCGCCGATGGCGGCGAGGACGGATTCGACTTCTTTGATGAGCTTGGACTTTTGGTCGGGGGTCATCGAGTCGAACCCGGGTTCGATGGCGCGGGCGTTGTCTTCGCTGGAGATGGTGGGGTTGGTTTCTTTGTTGCCCAGGATCCAGGATTCGCGTTCGGTGACGACGTCGTTGCGGAACTCGCGCGTGGCGAGGGCGTAGCCCCAATCTTTGAAGGCACCTTCGGTGAACTTCATGATGTTGCCTTTGTGGACGAGGGTGAGGCTGCGGCGTTTTTCGCGCAGGGCGTATTCGATTGCGCTGCGGATGAGGCGCTCGGTGCCGTCTTTGCTGATGGGCTTGATGCCGAAGCCGGAGGAGTTGGGGAAGCGGATTTTGGCGGCTTCTTTGGGGAAGGCTTCTTGGATGAGTGCGAGGAACTTGGCGGCTTCGGGGGTTCCTTGTTTGAATTCGATGCCGGCGTAGATGTCTTCGCAGTTTTCGCGGAAGATCACCATGTCGCAGTCTTGGGGGCGCTTGACGGGGCTGGGGACGCCTTTGAACCAGCGGACGGGGCGGAGGCAGACGTAGAGATCGAGGATTTGGCGGAGGGCGACGTTGAGGCTGCGGATGCCGCCGCCGGTGGGGGTGGTGAGGGGGCCTTTGATGCCGACGAGGTAGTTGCGGAAGGCGTCGAGAGTTTCGTCGGGGAGCCAGTTGCCGGTTTTGTTGAAGGCTTTTTCGCCGGCGAGGACTTCGTGCCAGTGGATTTTCTTTTGGCCGTTGGAGGATTTGGCGACGGCGGCGTCGATGACGCGGACGGAGGCACGCCAGATGTCGGCGCCGGTGCCGTCGCCTTCGATGAAGGGGATGATGGGGTCGCTCGGGACAGAGAGGCCGGCGGGGGACATGGTGATTTTGCTGGGCATGGGGGGTCCAAGAAAACGGGAAGATAGCAAAGCGAAAAGCGGCAAATAAAGGCAGGGTGCTAGACGAATTACGAGGGTACGCGCGGGAAAGGGAGGGGGAAAGTCAGATGCCGGTGGGGTTAGGGCAAATTCAGATCGCGTTCATGTGGGGCTGATTTGTGGGATGCATGGACGTTGGTCGCTGGTGTTGGTGTCGGTAGAGATTTGGAGTCGTGACGTGGTAGCGGCGAGACGGTGCCGTTGCTTGCGCGAACGCGCGAGGCTGTTGTGAGCAAGTTTGGTGGAGATTGGTTGCGAGCGTGGCGAGTGAGGAGTCATGCGAGAGCGATTTTTCGCTACTCGGGATAACCCGACTTGACCCATGGCGTTTGAATGTTGTGGCGGTGGAGGAGGGCGGTCAATTGGCCGGTGTGGTGTTGGAGGTGGCGGAGGTTGTAGAGGTGGAGTTGCGTGCGGCAGAAGGGGAGGCGTGGGAAGCCGGATGGGCCTGTGAGGGTGGCGGCGGTTTCGGCGGCGAGGGAGTTGCGGGCGGTGGTGAGGCAGAAGTCGAGGTATGCGAGCAGTTCTGGCTGCGAGAAGTTGCGGCTGGGGTATTCGCTGTTAATGTCGGCGAAGCCGGCGGGGTGGAATGTGGGGTGGGGTTGCCAGGCTTCTTGCGTGGTGGCGAGATAGCCGTCGGTGCAGTAGAGGACGTGATAGGCAACGAGCCAGAAGGGGTACTTGGCGATTGGTGCGTCCCAGAGTTCGGCGGGGCAAGCACGCATGCAGTTGCGGAGCATGGCGAAGGCGGCTTCGAACTGGCTGAGGAGGGCGTGGGCGAGGGGGTCTTTGGGTGGGGGCATGGGGGAGTGTTGGCGCGAAGCGGAGAGAACGGCTCGGTCGGTAAGTGACATCAGTTGGTAACGAGCTGAATGGGCTGGGCGGGGCCTGGGAATTTGGGTTGAGTTTTGAAGATGGTGGTGTCGAGTATTGCTTGTACGCGGGCGAGGGATTCTCGCAGGCGGACTTTTGTTGCGGCGATGCCAGCGGGGAATAGGAACTGAGCAATTGGCGGGAGGGCGATGGGGTTGACGCGAGGATTTGGTGATTCGGCACCGACCGCTCAGAGCAGCGGTCGGTGGCACATAAAGAAAAAACTCCAACCTTGCGGTTGGAGTTCTTTTGAATTGTCATTCAGTTGTTGGTTCGCGATCCGGACCTTCGCAGAGCATCAGGTCCAGCAACTGGATTACCAGCCGCCGCGACCGCCTGAGCCGCCGCGGCCACCGCCGCCGCCGCCACCACCGAAGCCGCCGCG
>VYLN01000039.1_pt1 | contig 31543 bp, 22 predicted proteins | sample 5109471 | NCBI WGS metagenome assembly VYLN01 (sample SAMN12291806, study PRJNA351875) | freshwater metagenome | isolation source: freshwater lake | place: USA: Michigan, Lee Lake | collected 2013-08-06 | reverse complement strand
GTCCCAGTTGTCCTTGAAGCAGAGGTAAGGCGAGTCCTTGCGAAGGTCGCGAAGCACGCCGCTGGCGCGGGCCATGGGACCAGTGAGGCTCCAGTCGATGGCGTCTTGCTTGGTAATCACGCCGATGCCTTGCGTGCGGTCAACGAAGATGCGGTTGCGGTTGAGCAGTCGCTCGAGCTCGTCGACGGCGGTTGGCACTTCTTTGTCGATGAGGTCCTTGACGAGGCGGATGAACATCGCGTCATCGGGAATGTCTTGCATCAAGCCGCCCACGCGGGTCCAGTCGGGGTGGAAGCGCTGGCCTGAGATGTAATCGACGAGGTCGTAGATTTTCTCGCGGACGTTGAAGGCGTAGATGAAGCCGGTGAAGGCGTTGAGGTCAAGGCCGGCGGCGCCGGTGCAGAGCAGGTGGTTCTGAATGCGAGCCATCTCGTGCATGATGGTGCGCAGGACTTTGCAACGGGGCGTGAGGTCGATGCCGAAGAGCTTTTCGACTGCGCCGTGCCACGCGATGTCGTTGGCGATGGGACTGAGATAGTCCATGCGCGAGACGATGGTGACGTACTGGTTGTAATCGAGGCTTTCGGCGAGCTTTTCGAAGCCGCTGTGGAGGTAGCCGATGTGCGGCGTGCAGCGGGCGATGCGTTCGCCGTCGAGCTCGAGGACCAGGCGCAGGGTGGTGTGGGTGGCGGGGTGCTGAGGACCAAAGTTAAGCACCCAGCGGTCGCCGGTGTCGACGTGATTTTGCAGGTAGGAAGCTTTGTCGGCGTCGACAGAGAGGGCGTCATCGGGCTTGAGGGTGAAGGGCATGGTGGATGGTATTCGGTTAAGATGCGGTGAGTGGGTGGAACTTCTGGATACGTGTCGGTACGATTTCTTCTATTCCGTTCCTTGCCCGCCACGAGGATTCGCCATGATATCGATTTTTACCGCGATTGTTGCTGCAAGCGTCTGCCAATTGCTTGGCCCAACTCCTCCCGTTCGTTACACGGTGGAAGTGCTCCCAAGGGTGAGACATCCTAACGGCCAATTTGCGTGGGTGGGTGCGATCGGTCCGAATGGTCACCAAGTGAGCCTTTGGACCAACGGTCAAAGTTCGTCGTTGAGTGTGGGCTTGCCAGGCCAAGAGGTCTTCTTTCAGTTGAACGATAACTTCTATCTCAATCCCTCAGCGGTATTTAGTCCCCGAGTGAGCGCGAGTGGTGAGTTCTTGATCAACCTTTATGATCGCAGACCATCGCGTTCTTTTGATCCGGAGCAATTTCTGGTATCACCGAGTGGTGCGATCAAACTGGAGTCCATGAGCGGTCAAGCACCGTACGCGTATAGCGTGAATGCAAGTTCCATCGCGGTGGGGAAGACTGGATTTCAGCCGTCCGCTTCATGTGCGTGGATTGATGGACTCGTGCTCTACCTCGATCAACCGACTTGCTTTTCCGAGGCATTCAGCGTTAGCGATGGCGGTGTGATCATTGGTTCTGCGGGATGTGATAACACCTCGAAACCGGTGTATTGGAGCGACGTCTACTCACCGATGGTCGAAATACCCACTCCGCCCGGGTACTACCCGCAGGCGATCAACAACTACGGGACGATCCTTCTCCGTACAGGCGGACAATCGAACTGTGACATCGGTCCGCTGCTGTTTGACGACGGCGTATTGACTCCGCTTGATTTGGATGTTGACAGCCAAGGCAGGCTGAGTTGCGGCAGTATCAGGTTCCTCGGCATGAGTGACGACAACGCGATTCTCGCGACTGCAACCCTGAATGGTTCCCAAAGTTCGTTCGTGTGGCACGGCAGTGTCGTCTATCCGCTCACACAATTGGTTGATGCCCCTGCAGGTATCACGTACTCTTATTGGACGCCCCTTCAAATGCTGCCGGACGGGCGCATTTTCGCCATCGTGACCACGTCAGACAATCCGGTGCCGGCGCGTGTTGTGTTGACTCCGTACAGCACGAACTAGTGCGGAAGCGCGAACGTCATCGTGAATGACTGGGCTGAGTTTGTACGGCGAGTCTGAACTCTTTCAATCTCAGTGCTGTTTCTCTGTAGCACAATCTCCGTCACAATCTTTACTTCCCCCTCGCGCGAAATCGTGAATGGGATCACGCGATCCCACGCGATCCACGGCGAGAAGTCTTTGCGACCTGGCACCATGGGCTGGCTTGCGGGTTGGTTGGGCCAGGTATCGGGCGTGAAGCCGGCGCGCATGGGGCCGAAGATGCGGACGCCGGTTGCGTCGGCGTCGATGATGGTGGGCTGGATGAATGAGAAGTAGGTTGAGTCGATATCGGAGCGGCGGTAGGTGTGCTGGGCGATGGTGGGGTAGCCCCAACTGAAGAACCAGGGGCCAATGAAGTAGGTGTCGAAGCCGTGGTGGCCTGTGTTGGTGGGTAGGTCGCGGGCTTCGAGGGGCATGAAGACGGCGTTGGGTGCGGGATTGGGTACGAGCGTGCGAAGTTGATTCGCGATGGAATCGTCGAGGCGTTGGCGGAGTTGATAGGCGCGTTGGATGCCGATGAGGCTGAGGCTGCACACAGCGAGAATGGCGGCGAGGGCAATCGCGGCGGTGATGTAGTAGTTGGTCCAGTGCATGCGCCTTGCGAGAGCGAAGGCACGGTCGGCGAGCAGCGCGACGAGGATGCACAGGGCGACGGTGGTGATGTACGCCATGCGCGGACGCACGGCGGTGTCGGTCACGATGAAGAGTGGAATGAGTGTGACGAATCCGAGTGTGATGGCAAATGCGGCAACGGCAAGTCGGCGAGCGGCGGGACTCGCAGCGAGTTGATTACGTGCAGCCAGCGGCCCCAGCTCATCAATGTGCGTGGTCCACGCGCGCCAGCCGATGGCAGAAGCGAGCGCGATACCCGCGAGCATTGCGGCCGCGCGGATCGGTATGGCTTGCAACGTCTCCCAACCCGTGCGCATGGCGGCGGTGCCCAGAAACGACCACTTGAGCATGTCTTCGATGCTGGGGGAAATGCGGAGGAATGATGCGGGCCATTCGCGCAGCGGCAGCAGTTGGCCCGCGGCGCCAAGGCCGCCATCGCCGCGTTTGGTGGTGATGACCATGGCGATGTACGCCGCGTAGAGAATCGCGATGGGCGTGAGAAGCGTGAGGAGGCGAACAGAACTGCGCAAGTAGCTTTCGTGCGGCGTGCGGCAAGCGAGGTAGAGCAAAGGCCAGGCAGCAATGCCAGCGGCGGCTTGCTCATTGAAGCATGGAACGAGTGCTGCGAAGACGACGGACGCCGGTCCTGAGGCTCTGCGAAGGGCCGGATGGATCGTGAAAACGTGAGTGAAAAGAGTGCGATCCGGACCTTCGCAGAGCCTCAGGTCCGGCGTCGGAGTGTGGGAAGACCAGATGACGAAAAAGCATGTGGCGAGCAAATAGCAGCATGTCGAGAGTGCGGTGGGGATGGCGCAGGTCCAGAAAATTGCTTCAAATGCGACGGGATAGCAGCAGAAGATGGAGGCACCTGCGAAGGCAGCTTGCGGCGTGCGACCCAGCAACTTAAGCAGCCACCAAAGTGAGAGCGTGGCGGCAAGGTGCGCGAGTGCGCCGATGAGGTGCATGATCCACGGCGCGTGCCAGAAGAAAGCGGTGACGCTCGCAAGCGTGATGTTGTAGAAAGGCCGCCAAGTGAGTACGGGCGAGCCTGCCGGCTCGAAGGGCGTCATGCGATCCATGATGAAGCGAAACGTTTCGCCGGTCGCCGGATCGCGCGAGCAGATGAAGTAGTCGTCATTCCAGTAGCCAAGGTTGCCCAACAGAAAAAAGCACGCAAACAACCACAACGCGGCGAGCGCGAGCAGCGAAGGGAAGGTTGTGCGCGGGTGTGCGTGCGTGCGGGACACGGGGGGAGGGTAGAGCGGAGAGCGGAGAGCGGAGAACAGAGAACGGAGAACGGAGGATAGAGAATAGGGAATCGGTTGCTTTTCTTGACTCCTCCCCGTTCCCCGCTCTCCGGCCCCCGCTCTCCGTTCACTTTTCTCCGTTCTCCGTTCTCCGTTCTCCGTTCTCCGTTCTCCGTCCTCCGTCCTCCGTCCTCCTCACGCATACCGCCTCAGCACCGACCGATACGGCGCGTCCAAGTTCTGCACCATGTATCGCAGCGCATCGACGGCGTGATCGAAGCCATCGCCCTTCACGGGCGTGTCGTCTTCGGGGCGGTCGGTTGGGTAGTGATAGCGTTCGAGGCTTTCGATGAGACGCTTGCAGCGGGCGTGCACGAAGAGCGTGGGGCCTCCGGCGGCGGGCGCGAGGCGGGCGCGAAGCAGATTGAGACTTTCGTGTACGCCCATGCGGCGACACTTGATGTTGAGCCCCGCTTTTCGCAAGCGCAGCACGCTGCTTTCGCCGGTTTGGTCGTTGGTGGCGTTACCTGCGGGGTCAACGCCCAGCCACTGCAGTTTCGGCCACGCTTCCGCTGCACTTGCTTTGCTTTCACAAATCGCGCGGATGTGATCTTCGAGCACGAGTCCAGTCTCCACGCGCTCATCGACGATGGTCAGGACGCCGCGATCGTCGTGAACGCCCCACAACACCACGGTCGGCGCGCGGAAACCGAAGTCCATGCCGCCAATCCATGTGCCGCTGATGACGGCCGGAAGTTGATGCACGACATGCGTGCGAAAATCAAATTCGGGCAAAACGCTATCGCTGCGACGCGGGCGCGTGCACAGCATTTCGCTTTGCCACACAGTCAGCGCGACGCGGCGTTTCATGTCAATGGCATCGCGCACGCTGATGTGTCCCGCATCGCGCGGCGCGCGAAGTTTGGCTTTGCCATCGCACTCGGTTTGCAGCGGGCAGCCTGCGCAGGTGTATTCGTCGCCGCATGATTCGAGGACGTCAACCACGCCCCACTTGAACAGTGCCCGCCCGCCATCGCGCGCTTCACCGACAAGATCATGCATGACGCCGTGGGGGTTGTGCATAGTTGAAAGACAATCGACACTGCCGCGAACGTCGAAGTTCCCGCAGTTTTTGCTGCGAGTTGTGAGTTGAGCCGCGTCCCAGATATCGCGCGTGAAGAGGTCAACTTCATCGCAGCGGAGTTTCTGCACGCGCGTGCCGCGGACGGAGGTTTGGCTTTGTGCGAGCAGTTCGACGCTGCTCCCGTTGACGAGCGTGAGTTTGGTCTCCGTCATCTTCTTGACAAGTGCGTGCAGTTCCGCGCGATCATCTGCGAAGATACGGCGGAGGTGCGCGTGCATGCGTTTGCTCTGATCAAGCGAACCGGCGAGGATACGGATTTCGATGCCGGGCTTGAAGATGAGATCAAGCGCGGTCGCGAGCGCGCCCAGAAGGGTCTTTCCACCGCCGCGGTTTGCCCACACGACGCAGTCGGTGGGCATTGACGGATCAGTAGACGCAAGCGAGCCTCGGCCTTCGAAGAACGTGTGCGTGATGTACGCGAAGGGCGGCGTGTGACCTTCGATGAGTGACGTACGCGCGACGACGATGCCGGTGTTTGTGCGAATCCACTCGTGCAAGGCGTCGGGAGTTGCGGGCGGGTTGTCGGCCAGAACTTGCCAGTCAACGTGCGACGGTTCTGTGGCGGCATCTGCAGCTTTTGTTTTCGTGTCGGGTTTTGGTTTGGGTTCGGAGTTCGTTTCAGCTTCGGGCTGTGCTTCAATTTGTGATTTGGTCTTCTTTGCCATGATTGCCCCCTGTGGGAATGTGATTGAAAATGTGTGAAATAACGCAGAAAAGTGTGAATGTGTGAGTTACGGCGTGACGAACACAAGCGGCCTTGCTGCAATGTTCGCGCCTGCCAGCACGAGCATCTCAGCAGCCACACGCGGGCTGCGCAGTCGCGCACCGGCGTCACCAGCGTGCCGGCGCGTGCTCTTGCTGGCAAGTGCCCAGGCGCGCAGAGCATGACGCAACGTGGGTTTGTCGCGCAGCAGTTTTTCGCACGCGTCCAGGTCCGCCAGTTGCCAGGCTTCGCACTTGTGCGCGGCGAGTGCTCGCGTGAACTTTGCGTCTCTGCGTGAGACAGGCCAGGGCACTTCTCGCATGCCCGCGCGCGTGAAGAACGGACACCAGCGACCCATCGCCGCGAGGGTTTCGGTCAGTGGCGTGATGGGATTGTCGAGGTAAGCGCTGACGAGTCGACGTGCGACGCCCAAGCCTCGATAGCGCGGATCGACGATGACGCGCGAGATGGTGCGCAGGAACATGTTGACGGTGCGCGCGCGTGATGTTGCGGTGTAGCGAGCGAAGCTTGGGCCAAAGACATCGGGCCATGCGTGTGCGCGCCATGAACCGTTAAGCGTGGGCATGGAGACTTGCAACAGGCCAACATCAAGCTGTGCCCACGGGTCGCGAGCGATCAGCAGCGCGACGCAGGTCGCTGGCTCACCCGCGCGGTAATGCAAGGGGCTGAGCCGCGCGAGGGCCGCCGCTCCGCGCGCGCTCAGCGCGGGCACATTTGCGATTTCGATGCGGAAAGTAGTGCGATTGTTTGAGGCATTGTCAAGCGGCGCAGCGAGTGCGCGGCGCGGCAGATCGAGAGCTTCGCCGATCATGGAGTTCTCCTTTGATATGAAATTGGTTGCGATGACACGTCACGATGAGATCAGGGCTGAGCCACGCGAGCACATCGTGATGCGCGGTGGCAACAATCAGCAGCCGACGCTGGCAACGCATGGACGTCGCAAGCGAGATACACAACACCCGTGCGGTGATGCGATCAAGAACACTCGCGAATTCGTCAATCACGAGCGGGCCAGTTCCGCACACCAGTGCCCGCGCGATGGTGAAGCGGGCTCGTTCGCCATCGGAAAGCTCGCAGAGTCGGCGCGGCAGCAGCACTGCGTCGGCGAGTCCGCACTTGGCGAGTGTGGCGAGCGCGATGGGCAGCGAGCCGGGCATGGCGTCGGCGAGCGTGCGGTGTGATTGTGCGAGCGGTGCGATACTGCGGACGACCGTGCAACGCACGCGCGGCCTGAGTGCCTGGAGTAATCGAGCCAGTGTGCGCAGCAGCGTGCTTTTGCCGCTGCCGCTTGGGCCTGTAATGGCGATGATGCCCGTGGACGAGCGACAAGTTCGCAGTAGGTAGCGCATTGCGATAGCCGTGTGCTGCGATACGCGCCGTGTGCGTTCGCGCCGCGTGAGAGCGAGGCCGAAAGGTGCGACTGCCTGCAGCAGGCGCTTGGTGGGGCGAGTGGTGACGCGCACGGTGCGCACGAGTGGACGTGGTTTGCGATTGCGCGGCGATCGCGCAGCCGCGCAAGGCGTGCGACGAGGTCGCTTTGGTTTGTGTGACATGTTTCTTCTCCCCCCAACGATCCTGATCAACGCTTGACGCTGTAACTGGAGAACTGCGACTTATGAAGCTCGGCGACGCTGCGCTTCAAACGCTTCGAACATCAGGCGGATGGCTTCGTCGTGCCGGCGAACTTTGTGAAAGCTCAGGCCGATCATGCTGGCGGCGGCGCGGAGGCTGATGCCTTCGATGAAACACAACTGTGCGACTTGTCGGCGGTGGCCGCTCCAGCGGTCGCGGTGAACAAGGACGTATCCGAAGACCGGTGCCATGAGTCGGCGGACGGTGGCGCGGACGTCGCGGCGAACGATGCGCGGCGGGATGTCAAGCTCCTTGCCGATCTCGACGGCGCTGGCCCGGCGGAGGTACACCCCTTCGACCATGGCCCGCTCGCGCGGGGGGAGGGCCTGAGCACGTTCGACAATGCGGTCAACGACATCGCGGTGATGGCTGCGACGCAGATCGCACAGTTGGCTGATGGTAGAAGTTGCGTCCTGCGCCAATGGATCATCCGTAAGTACTTGCAGGGCAGTGTGCTGTGCTACTGCTGCAGAACTGGCCGCCGATTTCATGGACCACCTCCGGGGGATTCAAATCCTATCAGTCTCCAACCGATAGTTCACCAAACAGTGAACATGGAGAATAATCTACACAGTTCTTGACAGATTTGCAAGGGTGATGTACGGTATATACCAAGAATCAGCGCACAGTTCCGGTGAGTCGTCGCGTGATTTATTCACAGCCGACCGGTGAGGGTGCTTCGAGGAGGGTTTTCCATGTCTGAAGCGGACCGCAATCAGTTCTCAGCACCCGCACGGGTGGGTATTTTGCTTCGAACAGCTCGTGAGCAACGCGGCATGACGCTGGCGCAAGTGGCCGACGCGGTGGGCTGCGCGAAGAGCTATTTGTCGGCGATAGAAAACGGGCATCGCACCGCGCCGGGTGACGAGGTGCTTTCGAAAATCGAATTAGTGTTGGGCATGCAGGCAGATTTGTTGCTGACGGCGGGTCGCTGGCAGCGCAGTTTGGAAGCGGGCGGCGTGCATGTGCAGCGAGACGTTGCGGCGATGCAGCGTGATGGCTTGGCTACGCAGCAACTGCGCGCGATGCTCGCGAAGAACGGTTCGATTGATGAGCTGTATCGCAGTGGCGAACTTGCGAAGTTTGCGTCGCGACTCACGCCTGATGTGAACACGAATGCGACGCCTCTGCCGTTGCCGCTTGAGGTGCCGCTGATTAATAGTGTGGCGGCGGGGTATCCGACGGAGTTCACGGACTTGGGATATCCGGCGCGCGTGGCGGATGAGTATGTGCGTTGCCCTGATTTGCACGATGCCGACGCGTTTGCGGCGCGCGTGGTGGGCGACAGCATGGAGCCGACGTATGTGGAGGGGGATGTCGTGGTGTTCAGTCCCGCAAGGCAAGTTCGCAGCGGCAGCGATTGCTTCGTGCGGATTGAGCCTGATCACCAGACGACGTTCAAGCGCGTGTACTTTGAGCAAGCACCCGACCCGCGCGACAAGACGGCGTTGCCGGTGGAGCGCATCCGGTTGCAGCCGCTCAACAACAAGTATGCGCCGCGGACATATGAGCGGGAGAAGGTGGCGGGGTTGTATGCGGCGGTGAGTGTGATAAGGAAGATTGGGTGAGGTATCACGGAGATTGAGCGGGTGCATCGAGAGATATGGAGATTTGATCGCGAAGTTCAGTGGGCGAGTAGCTGGCGCGGACCTTGATGTGGAGGATCGGTAACTGCGCGTCGGCATAAACGCGATCAACGAATTCGTCGCGAGCGAGTCGACTTTCGCGCGAGTGCGATGCGTCGTCGAGTTCGATTACGAGTAGTGGCGTCATGGATTGTGCATCGCACAGCACGAAATCTGCGTGTTTGGCGGAAATTTTGTTAAATGCAGACCGGAAAGCTGTACCCGCGGCGACTGGTTTGATCAGGTCTGCGATACGGACTTTGGCCATGATGACATGGGTGGGCTGCACGGCGGATCGCAGTACGTTGTAGAAGTGAAGTTCAGCGGGCGTGAACAGTGACGCAACACGTTGATAACTTGATTCACGCAGCGGAGCAGTTCGTACTGCGAACAATTTCTGCAGTAGCAGAGCGAGACCTCCAAGAGCAATAATCAGCACAGCGATGCCGGCGGCAATGCCGAGCAAGCTTGTTGGGATTTGTACTTCTGCCCGTGCCGGTGCTTGGCTGATGAGATATGAGATAGTCATTGATACGTTCGCGATCATACTTGATCGTTGCACGCTCGACGGCTGAAGTTGCGTAACTCAGCACGTCTTGACGCGTACACCGCCCACGCGGATTGGTCGAAAGGCGTGTGTGCGTTGGCGGAGCGCGGGAATTTTTTCGTGCGCGGGTTGTCGCGCGTGGTTGTGGTCAAGCCGGTTGAGCTGCCGCTGCTGCTGGCGGCGTTTGGCACTGTCTTTTGCATGTTCACGGCGTACATGATGCTTCGACCTGTGCGTGATGCCATCGGCGCGGGGGATTTTGACAAGATCGCCGAGTTGTTTTGGGGCACGTTCGCGGCGATGTTGGTGGTGCAGCCGGTGTATGGGTGGCTCACGTCGCGATTTCGGCGGACGGCGTTCTTGCCGTGGGTGTATGGATTTTTCTGCCTGAATTTGGTCGCCTTCTGGGCGTGGCTTTCGTACTCGGCGGAAGGATCAGCATCGCACATGGCGGCCGGGCGGGCGTACTTCGTGTGGGTCAGCGTTTTCAACTTGTTTGTCGTCGCGGTCTTCTGGTCGCTCATGGCCGATATCTTCACGCGCGAGCAGGCGGGACGCATGTTCGGGTTTATCGCCGCCGGTTTGTCGTGTGGCGGCATCGCGGGGCCTGCGCTGGGCAGTGTGCTTGCGACGCGCATCGGCGCGTTCGCGTTGCTGCTTATCGCGGCGGGGCTGCTCGCGCTGTCGCTGGTTGCGATGATGGTGCTGCTGGGGCTGCATCGGCGCGCGCCGGTGGCAGATGGCGAAAGCGTGAGTGCGGCGGTGGCGAAGGATCGTGATGCTGCGCTGGGTGGCAGCATGTGGAGCGGGTTTGTCGCGGTTGCGACGTCGCGGTATTTGCTGGGGGTTGCGTTGTTTGTGTTGCTGCTGACGTGGGTGAGTACGTTTTTATACGTGGAGCAACTCAAGCTCGTGAACAGTGCGTTTGCGAATCGCGATGAACGTGTGGCGTATTTCAGCACGATTGATTTCTGGGTACAAGCCGCGTCGCTGGTTCTGCAAGTGCTGATTTTCAGTCGGCTTTTCAAGCGGTTTGGGTTCGGCGTGCTGCTCGTGTCGATGCCGCTCCTGATGATGGTGGGATTCGCGGCGGTCGCAATGAGCCCGACGTTTGCGATGGTGGTGGGGGTGATGATTGTGCGGCGCGTTGGCGAGTATGGTGTGACGCGGCCGTGTCGCGACATGCTGTGGACGAATGTGCCGCGTGAGCAGAAGTACAAGGCGAAGGCGATTATCGATACGTTCGTGTATCGCGGCGGCGATGCGACGTCGGCGTCGCTGCATGCGGCGCTGAACTTGGGTGTTACGGGAACAGCGTGGCTGGGTGTTGCGACCGCGGGGGTGTGGGCGGGGGTGGCGTGGTGGTTGGGGAGGCGGGCTAAGGCGGAGCGAGTGTGAAAGTGGGGTTGCAGGGGCGATCCACCGATCCGCCCAGAGCGGCGGGTCGGTGGCTCGTTGGTGGCTAGCCTACTTTCGGGACATGCTGCACATCGACTTTGCCAACTGCCTTGAAGATCGCGTCGCGGAACATGGTTTGGAAGAAGGTTTCTTTGATGGCAACTCGCCCGCTAGTGCGGCGGCGACTGTTGCTACGCGCAAGCTGGCGCAGACTCGCGGCACGGGCTGGGAGCGGTGGCGCGAGCTGACGAATGACCCGATGCGCGGCGAGCATGTGCGCGGCGTGAAGGCCGCCGTGAGTGCGTGCAAGCAGCGCAACTTCGAGAACATGGTGGTGCTGGGCATTGGCGGCAGCGCGCTGGGAAACATCGCGGTGCAGAGTGCGCTCAATTCGCCCACGTGGAACATGATGGCGGGTGGTAAGCGCAACGGCCCGCGGCTGTTTGTGATTGACAATGTCGATCCCGCGTACTTCGGCAGCATCATGGATCTGTGCGAAGCAAACGGCGGCGTCGAGAAGACGCTTTTCAATGTCATCAGCAAGAGCGGCGAAACGGCAGAGACTGCGGCGCAGTTCATGATCATTCGCGAAATGCTCAAAAAGCGTTTGGGCAGTGCGTATGGCGGCAACATCGTCGCGGTGACAGACCCGGCGAAGGGCACGATGCGGAAGATTTGCGACGCCGAGAAGTTCTTGACGTTGCCTGTGCCTGATGGCGTGGGCGGGCGGTTTAGTGTGCTGTCGCCTGTTGGCTTGTTCAGTGCGGCGATGTGCGGCATTGATATTGATGCGATGCTTGAGGGCGCGAAGGACATGGACGCGGCGTGTAGTCGCGAGAAAATGCTGGAGAACCCTGCGGCACTGCTGGCAAGCATGTTGGTGGAGATGGGTACTGCCAAGGGCAAGCCCAACCATGTGATGATGCCTTATGCCAACAACTTGTATCTGTTGGCGGACTGGTTCCGCCAGTTGTGGGCCGAGAGTTTGGGTAAGGAGAAGGACACGCAGGGTCGCGAGGTGTTTGCGGGGTTCACACCCATCAAGGCACTGGGCGCGACGGATCAGCACAGCCAGATTCAGTTGTATCGCGAAGGGCCCAATGACAAAGTGATTGGCCTGGTCGCGGTTGAGAAGTTCTCACGCGAGGTTGAGATTCCCACGGGCCTGGGCGTGGATGCGCTGCAATATCTGGAAGGCAAGAAGATGGGCGACTTGCTCAACGCTGAGCGGCGTGCGACCGAGTACGCGCTCGTCGAAAGCCTGCGACCCAACTTCACGATCACCTTCCCGCAGGTGGACGAGTACCACGTGGGCCAGTTCATCAACCTGTGGCAGATCGCGACGGCGTATGCGGGGTTGCTGCTGGGCGTGGACGCGTACAACCAGCCGGCGGTTGAGACGGGGAAGCAGGCGACGTTTGGATTGATGGGCCGGAAGGGGTACGAAGAGCACGAGAAGGTGGTGCGTGAGACGTTGCAGGGGACGAAGTGGGCGTGGCGCGGCTAAGGGTCGCAGGTCTTTGTTTATTGGGGTGACGCTGGTAGGTATCCAGTCGTATTTCGTATGCGTTCCACAGCTTTTTAGGAGCAGTGTGTACTTGGTACAGAAAAAGTTCCAAATTATTGGAATCGGGCCTTGTGATTATAGGTAAAATCCCTTAGGCTGCCTGAAACTGTTTCTGCAACACTTTCGTGTGCGTGTCCGTGACACGAGTCTCGGTGTGCTGGGGAGCAGGGAGCATCGAGGAGAATCGATCATGAAAAAGGCGTGGATTTGTCTGGTTGCAGGCACTTTTCTGAGTGTGCCGGCGATGGTGATGGGGGCCGATTTGGCCACCAACGGAAGCTTTGAAAATGCAGGTAGCGGCGGCGCGACCGATTCGGCGGCTTGGACCGAAACTGTTTCAGGAGCTCCAGGTTCGCTTTCCGAGCGTGTGTTGACCGGCGCAAACAGCGGCTCGGCAGCCCACCGACTCGTGGCGTTGGGTTCGAACGGGATTGGTGCGAACGCGTCGATTGCGCAATCGACTGTCTTGGATGGCGGCCTGCCCTCTCTCGTGGGCGGAAGCACCGTGAGCGTTTCGTATCGCGGCAACTACAACCTCGGACCTGGCGGTGTTGGTTTCCGTGTTCTGCGGATTCTCAACAGTGCGGGCCAGATTGTCGCGCAGACGCCACTGGGCGTTATTACGAACGGCACGGGCGGCGCGTACCAGACCTTCACGCTCGGCCCTGTGACCGTGCCTGCCATTGGCGCAGCTCCCAACGACAGCTACACCGCGTTTGTTGAACTCAACGTCGCGGGCGGCGCGTTTGTCGGTTCATCGGCTGAAGCACTCATCGATGATGTCATCATCGACGGCTCCGTGATCGGCGGTATCGTGACTGGTGCTTGCTGCACGGGCACGACATGCTCCATCACAACGCAGGCCAACTGCACGGGCACATATCTGGGCAATGGCACTTCATGCAGCGGCAACCCCTGTCTGCCCCCCGTGACTGGTGCCTGCTGTGTTGACAATGTCTGCTCGATCACCACGCAAGCCGCGTGCACGGGCACGTATCAAGGCGACAACACCACGTGCGCGTCCAACCCCTGCCCAATCATCACCAACATCATCTTCAACGGCGGCTTTGAAACCGCTGGCTTCGGTGGCGCGTTTGAAGCCTTGGGTTGGAACCGCGGCGCAGGCGGCGGCGCAGCGTCGCTCGCACAGCGCGATAGTGCGTTCCCACGCACGGGCGAGTTTGCTCACTACCTCGTCGCGGCAGGTGGGGCCGCCATCGGCGGCAACGCAGTCATCTCGCAGAACACGGTGAATGAAGGCGGTCTTTCACTTGAGCAGAACAGCACGCTCAAACTCTCGTTCCGCGGTCGTTACACGTTTGGCCCGGGCGCGGTTGGGTTCTACGCACTTCGCATTCTTAACGGCGCGGGCGGCATCGTGGCTCAGGCTCCCTTGGGCGTGATTGCCAACGGCACCAACGGTGCGTATCAACTCTTCAGCACGCCGACACTCAACGTACCGGCCTTTGGTGCACCACCGAACGACGTGTACGCTGCGTTCGTTGAAATCAACGTTGCTGCAGGCGCGTTCCCTGAGTCGCTGGGCGAAGGCTACATCGATGATGTGGTCCTCGAAGGCACGCTGGTGGGCGTGGCTGGTTGCAACACCATCGACTTCAACCAGAACGGCGTCTTCCCCGAAGATCAAGACGTGATCGACTTCTTTGATGTGCTCGCTGGCGGCACCCCTGCCACCTGCGACGCCATCGCAGGCTGCCAGGACATCGACTTCAACAACAACGGCGTCTTCCCCGAAGATCAAGACGTGATTGACTTCTTCAACGTTCTTGCTGGCGGTCAGTGCCCATAATTCGTTTCCCTCTCCGCGAAGGCGGAGTACTCATCATCTCTGCGCGGCAGGCTGAAACTTGTTCTTGCCTGCCGTGCAGTTTTCGGTTTTCTCACATCATGCAGAGAGGTTCGCGATGATGCAATCACGACGGCAAGCATTCACGCTTATTGAGTTGTTAGTGGTCATCGCGATCATCGCGATTCTCATTGGCTTGCTCTTGCCGTCGTTGAGTTCTGCGCGCGAACAGGCGAGATTCACCAAGTGCCTGGCGAATCTCCGCAGCTTTGGTCTGGCGACGAATCTCTACGCGAATGACTCGAAGGACATCATCTGGGATTCGATTCGTCGGATGGGGCCGACGAATGCAAACTACACAGTCTGGGCGAGATTGCCTGCAGAGGACGATCCGAACCGTGCGGGCCCTGGTTTGATTTACAAGTACGTGGACAACGTGGAGAAGGTTGGAGAATGCCCGACAAACCGGCGACGCAATTCGCGTGGCGAGGAGACGCAGGCGAACAACAACTTGTGGGGCGGGCAGTCGGGCGTTGACTTTGATTACACGTTCATGCGTCGCATGCAAGGCGCACGCCTGGGCATGGTGGTACAGGTTGGATATCTGACAACGCCAGGCATTTTCACGCTGAGTGCGCAGCCGCCCGAAGTTGCTACGCCCACGCTCGCAATCACGCGATTTTCAGGTGTGCCGATGTTTGTCGAAGAGTCAACGCCCTTCTACAACGGCAATACGTCGAACCCCGAGAATCAAGACGGCCTGTTTACCAACGACGACCAGTTTGAGACGCGGCACAACCGCGCGTCGGCGATGGGTTTCCTCGAAGGTCACGCGGCAGTCTTCAAGCCACCTTCCGGTGTCGAGCGGCTCGTTGAAGAATCGGGCGATACGCGCGCGTGGGACTTGTACGCGGCGGGGCAACGCGGCTGGATACGAATGGAACCGCCGGGCTTGAACGATCTGCGCCGGCCGTTTGGATGGATCACGAATCCACGTGCAACGCCGTGATATCATTTCTCGCGAGACGCTTTATTTCGCGAGGGAATCATGCCACTTTACGAATACATCGCCGATGACGGAACCGTGCTTGAACTGCTGCGCCCGATGAGCCAGGCCGACGCGCCGGTGAGCGATCCTGACGGCAAAGGCCGGACGTTTGTGCGCAAGCAGAGCACGTTCTCGTCCACTGGCGGCGAGAAGAGTGTGGGGCTGCCATGGTCAAGCAGCGGCGGGCATGTGCATAGCGGGAGTTGTGGGTGCGGGAAGAAGCCGGGGAGTTGCGGCGGAAACTGACACCCGCATCACTGGCAGGTCCCGCCTGCAAGCACGTTGAAGAAGTCAATCACATCCTGGTCTTCAGGGAAGACACTGTTGTTGTTGAAGTCGATGTCGCTGCAGGTGCCGCATGCAGCGCCGGCGAGCACGTTGAAGAAGTCAATGACATCTTGATCTTCCGGAAAGACGCCGTTGCGGTTGAAGTCAATGCTGTCGCACGCGCACCCGGGACGGAAGATGGCGATATTCTGCGCGGGCTGGCCCATGAACTGTGTGAACTGTCCCCCGACAAGCAGGTCGCCATTAGGAAGGGCGAGCAGTTCAAAGATCGTGCCATTGGCCGTCGCTACCACGTTCCATGCGCCACCTTCCCATTTGAGCACGTTGGAGGCGAAGGGCGTACCTGTCGGCACAGCGTTGGCGGCGTAGAGAACGCCATCGATGACGGCAAAGTCCCGCGCGTTACTATCGAAGCCCGCTGCCATAGGGTGCCACTGCGTGCCATCGAAACGTGCGACGTTCTTCGCATTCACGCCGTTAACCTGCGTGAAGTTGCCGGAGATGATCAGGTCGCCGTTGGGCATGAGAAATGTCTCGTAGACCTCCAAGCCGTTGGTGAGGCTGCCGCCCACGGTGCTCCAGTTGACGCCATTGAACTGCGCGAGCTTGAAGGCGCTGGTCGAGCCCATGAAGGAGAATGCACCGCCTGCGATGACCACGCCGTTAGGGCGGGAGGTGAGATCCCACACCCAGTCGTTGGATGGCTGCCCGCCCGGAACGAACCACTGATTGTTGACAAACTGCGCAACGCGCGAGTTGAACGCGCTCCCTGCTCGCGTGAACCATCCGCCAGCGTAAACTGCGCCATTGGGCGTAGAGGTGATGGCGAACACGGTGCTGTTTGTGCCCGTGCCCAGTGGCTGCCAGTTGGTGCCATCGAAGCGAGCGATACGACTGACGGAAGTTGCACCCGAAGTGGTGAAGGTGCCGCCAACGAAGAGTTGATTGGACCCAGTGACATGGACGCACTGTGCGGAGGTGTCAAAGCCCGCTCCCAGATTTACCCACGCGCTGCCGTTCCACATCCCAACGCGCGAGAGTGGCTGCGTGCCGGTGGTCTCAAAATCCCCGACGATGACGGGTGTCAGCGTGAGCGGGCCTGCGCCGTCAGGGTCCCATAGTGCGGTACCCAGCACGCGGCGATCGACGCCAACGGCGGACATGGGGGACTGCACGAATGTGCCCGTGCATTGGGCCAAGACGGGGGAGGCGAGCAAAAGCGAGGTGACGACGGAAATCTTCATGTTGTAAGAAGCGACAGAAACGAAAAACGCCCGCCAATTTTTGTGCGGCGGGCGTTCTGAAAGATGTCTGTTTGTGCCAAAAGTTCTCGGTCAGCAACTGCCGCCCGCGAGCACGTTGAAGAAGTCAACCACATCCTGATCTTCAGGGAAGACGCCATTGCCGTTGAAGTCGATGCTGTCGCAGCCTGCACATGCGCCGCCAGCGAGCGTGTCGAAGAAGTCGACGACATCTTGATCTTCGGGGAAAACACCGTTGTTGTTGAAGTCGATGTCGGTGCAAGGCGAGCCGAGGACGGTGAAGGCGAAGACGGCGTTGCCGCCTGGGAGGCCATCGCCTGATGGAAGCGTGGTTGTGAATTCGCCGTCGAGGTTTATGTTGGCGGCGAGCGTGGGCACGGCGGAACTCGCGATCGTGAGCGTGTACGCGCCCGGCGTGAGCGGAGCAGTGGTCGTCAGCGTTGCAACGCTGCTCATCAATCCAAAGCTGGTCGCGACAGGGCCGCTGGGACCGACGAGCGTGAAGCCTGACGCATTCGCGAGCACGCTCTCGCTGAATGTGATCGCGAAGGCAGTGTTGCCGACGCTTTGAAGGAGTGATGCGCCAGGCGCGGGCGAGACGGTGACGATCTTCGCCGGGCCATTCACGTATATTTCGGGTGATGTGCCATCGTTGAGAATCCAGTTGTTGGGATCGACGGTAATGCCCGTGACGGCGGCGGGCACCGGCACCAGATAGTGCTGCGTGCGAGCGGTGTTTTGCAATGTCACGACGCTGGTGCCGCTGGAAGTTGCGAGGGCAAGTTGCACGGGCATGGCGAAGACGCCTGACGCGCCGTAGTTGGTGGGCTGCGTCTGCCGCAGCGAGATACGGGCGTAGTTTTGGCCGCTGATGTTCACCATCGTGGAGCCGACGGTGTAGACCGGCGCGCCGATGCCGTAGATGAACGCGTCGAAGTACGGGTTGAGTTCCACGCCGCTGCTGGTTTCGAGCGCGTCGCGGAAGTCGTTGGTGGTCGCGGCAGAACCTTCGAACGAACTGCGATAGTCCTTGAGCCCTTGGAAGAAGGCTGCGTCACCCAAGATGCCGCGGAGCATGTGCATGGCCCAGCCGCCCTTGTTGTATGTGAAGGTGCCGCTGAAAATGCGATTCACGCTCGTGGTGTCGTAGACATAGACCGAGTCATTGGTCGTGCTGGGGCGCCGCGCGTTGATGGCACTGTTGCGAGCTGCGGCGCCGCTGCTGCCGGGCTGGAATTCCGCCCACAGCACTTCGCTGTAACTCGCGAGGCCTTCATTGAGCCAGATGTCGTTCCAGGTTTTGCACGTGATGGCATTGCCCCACCATTGGTGTGCGAGTTCGTGAGCGCTTAGCGACTCGCCGAAGCTGCCCTGGCCCGAGTACGTCTGGTGCTCCATGCCGCCGCCGAAGGGGAACTGGTAAATGCCGTATTTCTCGTTGATAAATGGGTATTCGCCAAAGAGCGGGCGGAAGGTGGCGAGCATTTGCACGGTGCGTTCCCATGCGGCGCGATTGGCTGCGGTGTCGCTCTGCGGATAGATGCTGAATTGCACGGGCATGGTGCCAGTGCCGCCGCCGGGCAGTGGATAGTTGTACGGAACAGTCCACTGGTTGTAGTTTGTCGTGCCGAAAGCGTACAGATAAGTAGCAGTGGGGTAGTTGGTGCGCCAGCGGTAGCGGCGTTTGCCAGTGGCGGGCACGTCGGTGCTCTCCAGCAAGCCGTTGCTGATGCTCTTGAGGTTGTCGGGCGCGGTGATGGAGATGCGGCCGATGCTTTTGTCGGTGTTGTTGCCGGGCTGGAAGACATCGCCATCTTTCACGGGCCACCATGTGCCGGCGTAGTACGGCTCGCTGAGTGATGCCATGACAGGCACGCCCGCTTGCGTGGTGAAGTTGATGGACCCCAGTCCGACGTTCGCCGGCACGCCGTTGTAAGCGATGCGAATGGTGAACTGCTCGCCCGCGTTGTACGCGCGGTTGAGCGTGACGGTGCGCGCGTAGGAGTTGTTGGCGGGCAGGCCTGGGGGCGTCACGCTGACGCCGTTGACCGTGACGGAAGTGATCGTGTATTGCCGGCGAAGCATAAAGGTGAACTGCGTCAACCCGTTGACGTTGCTGCGCACGACCATGTCGTTGGTGCCCGTGATGAACGGACTGGGCGCGGGGGCGATGTCGATGTCGAGGTCAACGCTGATGAGATCAGTATCGCTGAAGGCCTCGCGCCGTGTGAAGGAGCCAACGGGGCCTTCGTCGGCGTCGGTCACGATCTCACCCATCTCCATGCGCATGCGGAGTGCGTTGGCCTTGCCGCACGTCGATGTGTTGCAAACATGATGCACGCCCATGCGCTCGGTGGCGTGGTGCAGTTGGTCAATGGATTGAGCAAGCGAAGCAGGAGCGATACCAGAAAGACAAAGCAACACGAGCGCACGATTCATCTGAACCTCCGTGAGTTCCCAGAAGACTTTGGGGACTGACTTTCACGACTAGTAGATACAACTGCCTTTCGCGAACTGCGGCCTTCTGGGTCCGCATCATCGTTGATATTGCAGAGAAGTCAATGAGAAATTCGGTAGTTGGTCGTCTTCGCCTCAGACAACCTCGCCCGAAAAACCGGGGTTTTTGCTTGCGAGCTGTTTGTACAACTATCCGCGGGCTGTTTATCGCGTGTAGATGCCCGTCGCGCTCCAGACGGCTGCGGGGCCGCCAGAGATGCCAACCGGCGGAATGATCAGCGGCACGTTCTGGCCGTTCTTGGTGAGCGAGGCGCCTGTCGCGATTGCTTCAAGCACCATTTGCGAGAAGGGCGGCATGGCGGCGGGAGGCCGAACGTCGCTGGTGAGTGCGCCCAGGCCCGAAATCGTCGCAACGACCGTGATGCCAGCGACTTTGACCGTGGCGCTCACGCTGCTCGGCAAGCTCGTGGCGATGTCAATCGTGCCTTGCAAAACTGGTGCTTGTTCGAAGGGCGTGCCCGCGAAGATCTTGGGACCAAAGTACGAAGCGATTTTGGTATCGGGGCTGACGAAGCCCATGACTTCGGGCGCACCTTGCGCGTTGGGAATGAGAATCATGCCCGCCGGCGCACTGCCCACAGGCGTATGCACCATGCGAGCGACATGGACAATGACGTTGGGCATGGGCAAGCCAGCTTGGGTCAGCGCAACGAGGTCGAAACCACCTTCCCAGCTCATCCAGTTATTGACGACAGCCATGAGAACTCCTGGTTTGCGAGGTAAGCCCGATGGGATGATGGTATTGTGGATGCGATTGGTATTAATACGCCCAAGAATTTGCGGACGACAGATTTTGCGTGCAACCGATTATCCACCGGCTTGCGTACAACTTTCCGCATCCATTCTGGAGCACCTTTAGAGAGAAGGGGAACCCGTGAAGAATTCTTTTGTGTCAGCCGCCTTCGGGGCGGTGTTCGTGCTTTCGTCTCATGCTGTTCACGCCGAACTTGCGTACGGCATGACGTCCCAATTCAACGTGGAAGGTGAACGGTTGATCCGTTTCGATACTGCTTCACCCAGCACATTCGTCGATATCGGTGCGTTCTCGGGCCTTGCGTCCGGGCGTTCGCTCCGTTCCATCGATTTTCGGCCCGCCGATGGTCGGCTGTACGCGTTTGGCGTTGACCCGCAAGGTTCGTACGGCATGTACACCGTGAACTTGCAGACTGCCCAGCTCAGTTTGGTGGGTGAAGGCACGGTGCCCAACTTCGCGTGGCCGCTGCGCGTGTCGATGGATATCGATCCGGTGACGGACACGGTGCGCATCGTGACTGGCGGGCAGTCACGCAACAACTTTCGATTCAGTCCCGTGACTGGTGCGCTCATCGCAGAAGATGGTGCAGTGGCGTACGCGGCGGGTGACTCCAACTTTGGTTTCAATCCGATCATTCAAGGCATCGCATACTCGCGTCTAACCAACGGCACCACGACGCTGTACGGTTCAGACTTCAACACGGGCTTTCTGACTCGCATCGGCGGCGTAAACGGCACGCCGAGTCCTGATACCGGCGCGATGAACGCCAATGGCCGGCATGTGACCAATTCACTTCTTAATGACAGCGCGGGAACGGGGTTTGATATCAGCCACGCAACCGGCGTGGCGTTTATGTCGCATGACATTTTCAACAATCCCACCGCTGGTTGGGACCTGAGCAGAATCGACTTGAATACTGGGCGCGCGACCCGCATCGGATCGTTCGGTGCAAACGTGCTGGACATGTCGGTTGTTATTCCTTCGCCCAGCGCGATGGTGCTGCTGGGTTTGGGTGCTGGTATTGCAATTCGCCGTCGGCGGTGAAACCAGCCCGTTCTTCATCCATCAAAAGAAAAAACGCCCGACAAGCAGTTGTCGGGCGTTTCTTGTTTTATGCGTTGAACCAGTTCTCAATCCTCCGGCACATGATCACTCGTCACGATCTCGCGGAACTTCTTGCGGAGTTTGTTGGTGATGGGGCCTTCCTTGCCGTTGCCGATGATGACGCGCGGGCCGGTGCCTGGGCCGTCGGTGTCGATGGCGTTCACCGCGATGATTTCCGCAGCCGTGCCAGTGAGGAAAACTTCGTCAGCCTTGAGCACTTCTTCCAGGCGCATCTCTTTGACGAGACACTTCACGTTACATGCGTTGCACAGGTCTTCACGCACGAATCGCTCGGTGATGCCTTCAAGGCTGCCCGAGTTGCCGGTGGTGTGAGGCGGCGTATAGACCACGCCATCCTTCACGATAAAGATGTTGTCGCCAGTGCACTCAGTCACCCAGCCATCGGTCGAAAGCATGATGGCTTCATCGCAGCCGGCGTCGATAGCTTCAACCTTCGCGAGAATGTTGTTGAGGTAGTTGAGGCTCTTGACGCGCGGATCGAGGCACACGCGCGGAGTCTTGGGCCGCTTGGCGACGACAACCCGCATGCCCTCTTCGTAAAACTCGGGGGCGTACAGCCGAATCTGGTCGGCGATGCAAATCACGCCCGGCACAGGGCAGCGGCGCGGGTCAAGCCCCAGCGTGCCAAAGCCGCGCGTGACGACCAGGCGGATGTAGCCTTCTTGGAATCCGTTCACTTCAATGCAGTGGCGCTGCACTGCGATCATCTCATCGCGCGAGATGGGAATCTTCATGTGAATCTTGTCGGCACACGCATACAGGCGATCCATGTGCTGCTCGCACTTGAAGATCTTGCCGCGGTAGACGCGAATGCCTTCAAAGATGCCGTCGCCGTAGAGCAGGCCATGGTCATACACGCTGACCATGGCTTGGCTCTTGGGGACCATGCGACCATTGACCCAGATCATGGGCTTGTCGCCGATTTGCTGAGCGGTGGGCCAGAGGCTGGCGAGCTTGGAGATGTCCGCGAGGGGCTTGCTGGGAGCGGACTGCATCTTGGTCATGAAACAAACCTCCAACCGGCGCGGCACCGCGCCCTTTGCGGACAAAACAGACAGTTGGAAAGTGTAGCGGGATGCGAGCCGGAGTTGCTGAACGTGGAACGGCAGTTTCGTGAAGCTGCGCGTGTGTGAAATTTCGCGCAGAGGCGGTTTGACCCGTCATTTTGCTTGTCATGTGCCCTGTATGTGGTATATTCCACACTGAGCGTCGATGACTAGGTTCGTCGCGGCATCGTCGAATCAGAAGTAACGCTAGCGAAAGGGGACATCATGACACTGGGTTTGTCACGCAATATCTCGTTCAGTTTCTCGCGTGGATTGATCGCATTGCTCGCAGCCGCGTCCGTTGCGTCGCCCGCACTGGCGAGTTTGACGATCACGAGCCAGGCATTCAGCTCCGAGTTTTCAGCGTCCAACGGCCTCACGTCGACGTTGACTGAGCTTCCCAACCTTTACGAGCGAGCCATTCCTCCCCAGACATATGACATACCAGGCACGCGCTACAACCCAACGACGCAAGTAATCAGCAATGTGACCGACGCCGCATTTGCACGCGCTACAACGACTTGGACGTCGAGCAGTCTGTCGGTGCGGATGCAAGCGGGTGCTTCACGCGTGGTAAACACGTACCAACCAGCGGAGTATCACGAGTCATTCTGGCGCGTGCAAGCTCGGGTGCTCTCTAGTTTCACCTTCTCGCTTTCCACGGGGTCAACGGTCTATCTCTCGTACAACCGCTCTTCATTTGTTACCACCGGCAGCGTCACGCCCTTTGAGTACAGCCTCGTTGCCCTATTGACATCGCTCAACGGATCAACCTCCTACTGGGGAACACTCACTCCAGCGATAACCGGCACAGCCTCAACGGCGACGGTCTTTCTGCCCGCAGGCGATTACACTTTACGGTTAAACACGGGCCGTTCTATGGGCGCGTTCGCGGATGGCGACATCCAAGCAGGCTCGGTTGACCTTACGGCCGATTTTGTCATGATCGTCCCATCGCCCGGAGCTTTGGCACTTGCGGGTATCGCTGCCGGTGCTGCGATCCGTCGTCGGCGATAAGTTGCTGGTGCAACGTCCGCCGGAACTGAGTTCAATTGCATCTCACGCTGCTTTGCGAACTTCTGTCCGCATCGCCGCAAACTTCGCCACCGTCGCCACCAGCTTCACTTTGTCCACTGGCTTGGTCAGGTAGTCATCGCAGCCCGCCGTCTTGGCTTTGTCAAACTCGCTTGCAAGGGCGTGTGCGGTGAGAGCGACGATGGGCAGCGTGTAGCCGCCCGCGCGCAGTTCACGCGTCGCGGTCAGGCCGTCCATCTCGGGCATTTCCATGTCCATCAGCACGATCGCAAACGGCTCGCCCTTCGCAAGAGCCTCGCGTGCGAAGTCGCGGGCTTGCAGACCTGTCTCCGCAATCTCCACGCGCGCCCCAGCTTTGCGAAGCAGGAAGCTGACCAGCCGCTGATTATCAACCGCGTCCTCGGCGAGCAGCACCTTGCAATCAAGCGAAACCTTGCTCTGCGAGCCGCTCGCGTTGCCAGCGCTGCCACGAGCCGGCATCTGCGTGAGCATGGCGACATTCGACAGATCGCCCGTGCCGACGGTGACGCTGAAAACGCTGCCTTTGCCAAGTTCACTGGTTACGATGACATCGCCGCCCAGCAGTTTCGCAAGTTGTTTGGAGATGTTTAGCCCCAGCCCCGTGCCGCCAAACTGACGAGCCGTGCTTGCATCAGCCTGTGTGTACGCGCCAAACAACTTGGCGATCTGCGCGGGAGTCATGCCCACGCCCGTGTCAATCACTTCAAACTTGATCATCGCTTTGGTTGCATCGTGACTTACACGAATCGTGACGCTGCCTTGCTTCGTGAACTTCAGCGCGTTACCGGCAAAATTTACCATGATCTGCCGCAGCCGCAGGGCGTCACTGGTGATCATCGCAGGCAGCGGGAATGCAAAGTCGGCTCGCAATTCAAGCTGTTTGTCGCGTGCCTTGAGCGCAAGCAGGCTCAGCACGTCGTTTATCACTTCAATCGGGTTGCACCGGGTCGGCTCGACTTCCATCTTGCCCGCTTCAATCTTCGACAAGTCCAGCACATCGTTGATAAGCCCCAGCAAGTGCTCGCCGTTGCGCTTGATCGTTTCGATGTGTCCCCGGCGATCTTCCTCGCTCAGCGACTTTTCATGCACCAGCAAATCCGCATAACCCAAAATCGCCGTCATAGGCGTGCGAATCTCGTGGCTCATGTTCGCCAGAAACTCGCTGCGTGCATCAGCCAGCGCGCGGGCGTTCTGCGCATGACTCTCCGCCAGTTCCTTCTGCATTTCCTGCTGACGAATCATCTCGCCCATGATCACGTACAGCCCCGCAACACCCAGCAGCAGCAGCACCATCACGCCGCCCACGAGCAGCACCGCCCGGCGCGCCTCGGCCATCGCTGTAACCCACGACGAAGCGGGGAAGTCAATCCCAAAGACCGAGTGGACAGTGCCATCGACATTGAAAACCGGATAGCTTGCACTAATCCACGTGCCCCAGCGATCGGTGAAAATGTCGGAATTGAAGCTCGCTTTGCCTTCAAATGCTTGAAGGAGCGAGGCATCCTCTTCCTCGTAAAGTTCGCCAATGTCCGTACGAGCTTCTGTCTCACCCTCATACTTGCCGTCGCGGTTGTAGTCAGTTTCCGAATCGAGCAGCAACGCCGGGATGCCCTTGTCGGTCATCGTCATCGTGTAGATATCTGCGATGCCGGTATTGAGTTCCAGCCAGCGCTTCTGCTCTTCGATGAGCCGCAGATACGTCGCGTCATCGGGCGCGGTAGCAAGCGAAAGCTGCAAGTAATCCGCATTGATCAGTTCTTCCACGTACGTGGGCCCCATGCCGCTCACCGTGTGTTCCAAATCAAGCTGCTTGTCATGTTCGTGCTTGCGTGCAATATAGATCGTCGGCCCGAGAATGATACCCAACACCGCCCACGACCACCAAGGCAAGCTCCGCCGCGTATGCGTGCGGCGCATAACCAGTTGCACAAACGCAAACACGCCCGTGCAAGCCGCGATGAAGATGATGTAGTCAGTCGTCGAACTCATGAGTTTTCTGTCGTTGGTCGCGACCCCGTCATCTGCTCGTACGTTCGGTCATATCTGAAAAAGGATTGGTGGATATCGATTCGTTGTCTGCAAATGTTGAACCTGTGTCATTCATGCTGCCTGCCGCGCGGGTTGTACTTTCCATTTCGCCGCAAGTGCCAGTAGTGTGCTCTTGTCAACCGGCTTGGTCAGAAAGTCATCGCAGCCGCTGCGAATACATCGCTCGCGATCATCCGCCATCGCATGTGCAGTCAGCGCGATGATGGGTTTGGTATAACCACGTTCGCGCAGCAACGTTGACGCGGTGTACCCATCCATCTCCGGCATCTGCATATCCATGAAGATGACATCAAACGGCGTGTTCGCATCACGCTGCGCAGTCGCTGCATCGAGCGCAATCCGCCCGTTCTCCGCGAGCGTCACCTCCGCTCCGCCAGTTCGCAAGTGATGCCCAATGAGTCGCTGGTTGTCAAGCGCGTCTTCTGCGAGCAGTATCCGCAAACCCGCGAGCGGTTTGCTGTTGGCGGAAGTGCTTGACGCCGCTGGAAGTGTCGCGACCGGTGCAGTTACGGCACTTTGAGCCGCGATAATGATCGCATTCGCCGCCGCAGGTGCGTTGATAACGAACGTGAAGGTGCTGCCGGTGCCCTCCGCACTCGTCACCGTCACATCGCCGCCCAACATGCTCGCAAGCTTCTTGCAGATTGCAAGGCCCAAGCCCGTGCCGCCAAATCGGCGCGACATGCTGTCATCTGTCTGTGCAAACGGCTTGAATAGCTTGCTGATTTGTGCTTCAGACATGCCAATGCCCGTGTCAGTCACATCAAACCGCAGACTATCAGGACCTTGGACCCGCACGCCGATGCTTACGCTGCCCTGAGTAGTGAACTTGATCGCATTGCCCACCAGGTTGATAAGCACCTGGCGAATGCGATGCGGATCGCTCATCACGCTGCTGGGAATGGGCGTGTGCATCGTCACGTTCAGCGTCAAGTTGCGATCTCGCGCCCGTGCTTGCATGAGAGATCGCACTTCTTCAATAAGATGCATGGGTTCGCACGCGATGCGTTCCACATGCATCTCGCCCGCTTCGATTTTACTGATGTCCAGAATGTCATTGATGATCGTCAGCAGGTGATCGCCGTTGCGCCGAATCGTCTGCACATGGCTCGCGCGGTCATCGACTGACAAATGCGGATCCATCAGCAAGTCTGAGTACCCCAGAATCGCGTTCATGGGCGTGCGAATTTCATGGCTCATATTCGCCAGGAAATTGCTCTTCGCCCGGTTCGCGCTCTCGGCTTTCTCCACTGCCTTCTCAAGTTCCGCCGCTTGCCAACGCAGGTGGTCTTCCGCCATGATGACGTCGGTCATGTCTGTCGCACAGCAAATCAAGCCGGAAAACACACCATTGGCGTCAAGGAGAGGCATGCCGCGTTCAAGCAGCCAGCGATACTCGCCGCTGGTTATCTGCATGCGATATCGCATCTCAAACGGCTTGGCTTCCGCGACAGCACGCGCAAGTATGTACTGCACGCGCGCCACATCATCCTCGTGAATAACATACTGCCGATTGTCATGTAAGAACGCACTCGCGTTGTGCCCCGAGAGTTCAGTCGCAAAGCGATTGACAAACGTCACATTCCCATTCACATCCGTCTGCATGACGACTGCCGCCATCGCATTCGCCATTTCACGCGTTTTCTGCTCGCTCGCGCGCAGCTCGCTTTCAACTTGCACACGATAGACAACTTCCTGCGCCAACTTGTCGCGCTCAACTTTCAAGCGCTGCGCAATGCTAGCCACGCTCGTAGCCACTTCGCCAATCTCGTCGGTACTCGTCGCCGTCAAGTCTGCGAATCGCCCCGCATCAAGCTCCTGCGACACATACCCAATCCGCCGCACAGTTCGGCGAACATCGGCCACCAGCGCAAGCGCAAAGTACACGGCAAGAGCAGCGCCGGCGGCCGTCACGAGAACCACCACACGCTGCGTTGCTTCATAGTCCGCCACGCGCTGCGCAACCAGCAACTCAAGCTGCGTCGCGCATTCTTCATACAGAGACCACACTGAATCCGTGAATGCCACGACGTCCTCTTGCGATACTTCGGCAACCTTGGACAGCATGCCAAGCTTCGCGCTCAAGTCCTCAATGCGCGGCTCAAACATCGGCGTCAATCCAGGCCTCGTCCGCGTCGCGACCCGCAACCCGCGCACCGTCGCTTGCCACTGTTCTTCAATGGCTCCAACCGCTCGCAGTTTGTCATTCGCCTTCAACTCTTTGTCCTCGATCAGCTCATGCACATCACTCGTGTTCTGCACAATCGCCGGCAGCGTCACGATGATCGAGTTCATCAAGTAAAAGGTGTCCAGTTCCGGGTCCAGAGTCAAGTTCGACGTATCACCCACGTGTGCAACCAGCGAACTGACTTCTCCCAGCAGTTCGCCATATTCACGCGGATTCACCGTCGTCAGCTTCGCACTGATGGTCGTCCAGCGCCCGCTGGTTTGCAGCAGTGCTTCATACTTGCCATCAATGATGTCCATTGCCCTTGCCGCTTCGCGCAAGCTCTCCACTTCCTTGGGCGTTGCGCCATCGCCTCGCTCTAGTACCCGCATGATCGGCACCAAACCGCAAATGTACTTCACCCCTTCAATCTCTTTCGCATTGAACGCAATCTTGCTGTCAAGCTCGCGCACGTATGACGTCAGCAACCATCCCAGCGGCAGCGCAAAGCACATCGCAATCAAGATGAACTTGGGCAACACGCGCATGCGTCGCATCACGGCAACCCCTGGCCCCAGGATAATGCCTGAACGCGATGAACGCGGCAATGTCTTGAAAGTGTCATTTCGCACGCTCCAAACATCGACCGCTCTCGCCTGCGTTATGAGGCACCACGCTCGCGGGACCAACTTGCAGTCGTCACAACCGTACCTTCGCGTCCTCCAACTGGCTCGATAACCTGCAGCATGGCCAAAGTGCGCAAGGTCTTCATCTGTCGAAACTGCGGCGCAACCCAACAGCGCTGGATGGGCAAGTGCCCCGATTGCAACACCTGGGACTCACTCGAAGAGTCCACCATCGATCCATCCAGCGAGAAAGACCCCCAGCGCATGAGCGCTCTCGCATGGACGCAAGTCCAATCCATGCGCGAAACCAATGCAGACGACGCCCAAGCCCTCGCCAGCGCGCCCGCAACCGGAGCCGTCGCACTCTCCGACGTTGACGCCGCTCCCGCAACCGTCGAACGAATGCCCACGAGCCTTCGCGAATTTGATCGCACCCTCGGCACATCACTCGTCAACAACGTCACCATCGCTGGCCTTGTTCCCGGCAGCGCCGTACTTGTGGGCGGTGAACCCGGCATCGGCAAAAGCACCCTGCTGCTGCAAGCCGCCCGCGCCTGGGCCAGCCAAGGCACCAAAGTTCTCTACGTCAGCAGCGAAGAAAGCGTCGAACAAGTCGCGATGCGCGCCAAACGCATCGCCTTCAATGAATCAGAACTTTCGCCCCCCGATGCCGCCGGGACATCGAAGCGCGTTTCCTCCGGTACTTCGTCTCTTCGGTACTCAGGTACTTCCCCCTCGCACTCCGTCACTTCGTCACTCTTCCTCCTCCACGACACCAACCTCGCCCGCATCGTCGAGCAAACCCGCAAAGTCCAGCCGCGCGTGCTCGTCATCGACTCCGTGCAAATGATCTACCGCGGCGACATCACCGCCGCTCCCGGCAGCGTCACGCAACTCCGCCGCTGCTGCGCTGAACTCGTCTATCTCGCCAAGATGGCCAACATCGCCGTCGTTCTCGTTGGTCACGTCACCAAAGACGGTCAACTCGCCGGCCCGCGCCTGCTCGAACACCTCGTCGATGTCGTTCTGAGCTTCGAAGGTGACCGCGCCCACAGCCACCGCGTTGTGCGTAGCGTCAAAAATCGCTTCGGCAGCACGCTCGAAATCGGCCTCTTCGAAATGACCGGCACAGGCCTGCGCGAAATCGAAGAAGGCGGCATCATCGCCGCCATCAGTGCCCACGACACCCCGCGCCCCGGCTGCGTTCTTTCCCCCATCATGACCGGCACACGCTGCATGATGGTCGAAGTCCAAGCCTTGACCGCCACCGGCTTCCTCGGCGCCGCCAAACGCAAATGCTCAGGCCTTGACTCCAATCGCATGGCCATGCTCATCGCCGTGCTCGAGCAACACGCAGGCCTGCGACTCGCCGACCGCGACATCTTCGCCAGCAGCGTCGGCGGCCTCAAAGTCTTGGACCCCAGCAGCGACCTCGCACTGCTTCTCGCCATCGCTGGCGCACACTACCGCAAACCCATCGCCCCGCGAACCTGCGCCCTGGGCGAAGTTGGCTTAAGCGGCGAAATCCGCAGCGTGCCACACCTCGAGCAACGCATCCGCGAAGCCGCCCGCCTAGGCTGCGCGCGAGTCCTCTGCCCCGTCAGCAAAGATGCAAAGATGCTTGCGAAACAGTTGGCAATCGAAATCACGCAAGTGAAAAACGTCGACCAAGCCCTCGAACAACTAGGCTAAACCAAAACTGTGAGACACGATCACACCAGACCCCGCGCCGATGCGAAGTGCCTCGACCCTAATGCCCAGTCCCTAGTGCCCAACGCCTAGTGCCCCATGCCTACTTCTCACCCCATCGCCATCGTCATCAAGAACTCCGCGTTGGTCTTCACCTTCTTCAACTTGCCCTTCATCAGTTCCATCGCTTCGACGACGTTCATATCAGCAAGCACCTTGCGCAGCCGGTGCACAAGTTCCAGTTCCTTGGGGTCAAGCAGCAGCTCTTCGCGCCGCGTACCGCTTGCGGGAATATCAATGCACGGATAGATGCGTTTGTCCATCAACTTGCGATCAAGGTGCAACTCGCTGTTGCCCGTGCCCTTGAACTCTTCGAAGATGACTTCATCCATCTTGCTGCCCGTGTCAACCAGTGCCGTCGCGATGATCGTCAGGCTGCCGCCCTTTTCAATCGCGCGAGCCGCACCGAAGAACTTCTTGGGCCGCTGCAGCGCGTTGGCATCAAGACCACCCGTCATGATGCGGCCGCTGTTGCTGGTCTCGCTGTTATACGCACGCGCCAACCGCGTAATGCTGTCGAGGAAGATCACCACATCCTCGCCGCACTCCACAAGCCGCTTGGCCTTCTCAATCACCATCTCCGCAACCTGCACGTGCCGGTGGCTCTGCTCGTCAAACGTGCTCGCAACCACTTCCACGCCGCTGGTCACATTTCGGCGGAAATCCGTCACTTCTTCAGGCCGCTCATCAACCAGCAGCACAATCACCTTCGCCTTCGGAAAGTTCTTGCTGATGGCTTTGGTCAGCTTCTGCAGTAGCACCGTCTTACCAGTTCGCGGCGGTGCGACAATCAGCGCACGCTGCCCAAATCCAAGCGGCGCAACCAAGTCCACGATCCGGCACTCAATCTCATCGGGCGCCGTTTCCAAAACAAACCGCCGCTCAGGATGCAAAGGCGTCAAATCTTCAAAGTTCACCAGCTTCGAGATGAACTTGGGATCGCGCCCATTCACCGCATCAACTTTCAGTAGCGCAAAGTTGCGCGCATTGTCCTTCGGAGGCCGAATCCATCCGCGCACCTGCATGCCGCGACGCAGCCCGTGCTTGCGAATCAGCGATGCACTCACGTAAATGTCATCAGGACCATGCAAGTAGCTCTGCTCAGGGCTGCGCAAGAAACCAAATCCATCGGGCATGATTTCCAGCGTGCCTTCGCCAATCAAAAGCCCTTGCCGACCCGCACGCGCCTTGAGCACCTTAAAGATCAACTCTTGCTTGGGCGTGCTCTGGTAGTCAGTGAAGCCTTCCTTCTCCGCCAGATCATGAATCTGCGGCAGCGTCATGTCCTGCAACTCGTTGGCATGCAGCGTCTGCGCCAAGCTCGCCGGATCAGCGTTCGCAATCGCCCGCTCAAGTTCAATTGCCTCGCGTTCAAGTTCTTCATCCGTCGGCAGCGTCGGATCAAATCGCTGCGCGCGATTGGGAGCACCGCTATGCGGCTGGTTGTTGTAGTTGCCACCACCGCCGCCACCACCACTGCCGCCACCAAAGCCCGGTCCACTGCCCGCCCCGCGCCGCCGCTTCTTTTTGCGACGGAAACGATCA
>VYLN01000038.1_pt1 | contig 31580 bp, 25 predicted proteins | sample 5109471 | NCBI WGS metagenome assembly VYLN01 (sample SAMN12291806, study PRJNA351875) | freshwater metagenome | isolation source: freshwater lake | place: USA: Michigan, Lee Lake | collected 2013-08-06 | reverse complement strand
ACTTCGCACTTCGCACTTCGCACTTCGCACTTCGCACTTCGCACTTCGCAAAAAAATCGAGCGGACTGGTGGGACCACCCCGTCCAGCCCGCCCGTCGCGGATGATTGTGTTGTGTCGCTCGCAACACACTCGCCGTGCATCGCAAACTTCGCCCAACTTTTTCGCCTGTCGGCCAGACCTGTTACGGCTTATTCCGGCGATCTTGTTCGGATTTTTCGCGCATCTCTTTCAATTCTTCACGCATCTTGCGCATCTCTTCACGCAACTCTTTCAAACCGTCTTCATCAACCGCCCGTTCCGCATCGCGATTCCACCGCCGCTCCACCCTCGCCCGGTTGTTCCCCTCAGGAAGTACGAACATCTGCCCATTCCCCAGTCCGGGCGCAACCCACACGTTCCCGCCGTGCTGCGACTCAGCCAGTTCCTTGCGAACTGCCTCCACGCGCTCCGCCGCTTCTTCCAGAGCCTTCTTCGCAGTGTTCCGTGCTTGTTCAAAGTCGCCCCGCATCTCCGCCATTTCCTTCGCCCGCAGGGTCAGTTCGTCAGCCAGCTTCGACAAATGCTCACGCGCGGCTTCGTTGTTGCCACCGAACAGGTTGTCCAACATGCGCATTTCCGGGAAGGCTGGCACCACAGGTACCTCAGGCACGCCAGGAACAGCAGGCAACGCCAGCTCATCGTCCTGTTCAAGCAACTCAGGCGCATACGCCACCAAGTCCGCCGTCAACGTGCGCTCTTTGCCATCGCGCAGCACCACCATGTCCAGCTTGTCGCCAGCCTTCTGATCGCGCATCACGCGCAGCAGATCCGTCGTGTCCGTAATCGCCTTGCCGCCAACCTTCGTAATCACATCGCCTTCGCGAACTCCCGCCTTGTCCGCCGGCAAGTCCTCAATCACGCGGTCCACGCGCACGCCATCCTCAACCACGCTCATATTGATGCCCAGCATCACAGGCGGCCGAGGCGTCGCGACGTCCGCGCCACCTTCTGCGCCGCGCTGCGCATTGCGCAGTTCCCGCAGCAAGCGATTCACGTCGCCATTCTGAGGCCGCTGGCCCCACCCGCCGCCCCCCCGCCCGCCATTACCGCCAAACTGCATGCGCAGCCCGCCGTTGTTCATCGATGGTGATTCAATGCTCGCCTCAACTTCGCCCTTTTCGTCGAGAATTTCGATCTTCCCGTCCTTCTCGCGCCACTGCTTGGCATCCAGTTGCTGGCCATCAACCTTCACGCTCACTTCGCCATTCTTGTTCGTGACGTTGTACGACTTGCCATTCTGCGACCACGAATTCGAAATCGTAAACGACGAACCCGCGCGCCCGTATTGCCCACGTTCCCCGGCTTGCCCATGTTCATTGATGTTCTGATCAAAGTCCCCCTCAATGCGATCCATCCGATCCACCTTGGGCGCGTCCTTCTTGTCGTCATCGGCCATCGCCGACGCAACCCCCAGCGTGCTGCCCGCCGAAAGTGCCAACATCATGGCAAGTGCGCGAATGCTCTTGGGAACACTGGTCAAAGAAGTAATGTCTTGCATAGCTGAACTCCTGATTGTCACGATGCTGAAAGCAATCGTTCCGCGTTGCTTGTGAAAACTCTCGGTACGAAAAATTTCAATACGTCTCACGCCGCTGAAGTTGCTGGTACGCGTCTTCCCGCTCCGCGCGATCTTGATTGCCGTACAACTCATCCAGCCGCATCAATCGCTGCTGCCCGGCTTCATCATGCGTAAACCGCATCAGGTCTTCCACCCTTGCAGTCTCCACAATCTGCCGAATAAAAATCACGTCATACCCGCGCCCATTCTGCACAGGCGTCCCGCGCACCAGCACCTTGGTGGGCACTTCGCCCAGCACACTGCCCTCTTGCTTGCCGCGCTCCAAGTACGCCGCACGCGCCTGGTCCGTCGTCAGCGTCGGTATCAAACTCGCCTGCGCCGTCCCCGCTTGTTTCCCAGCATCAATCGCCGGCTGATTCGCCAAATTCCGCCATTGCACAAAGAACATAAGCCCAAGCACCGCCGCCGCTGCCCACCCGCCCCACATCCGCAGCGATGATGTCTTCTCACTCACCGCGCCCGCCGGCAACTCAACATTTTCCGCCATCGCCGCAGCCCGGCCCACCGCTCCCTCCAGCAACGCCGCATCGCGCATCGTCAGCGCAAGCTCGCGCCACACCACAGGCTTCTCATGCGCCGCAATTTCCAGCATCGCCCAATCCAGCCGCGTCGCTGCACCATCCACCGCTTTGCTGATCAGCACATCAACTTGCTCTGCATCCACCACCACATCGTTCTGCGCTGGCGTCTGCGCGCCAGCCGCTTTGCTCGCCGGTTCGCCCGTCAAACCACCCGCCGCATCACCAACAGCATTGTTCATTTCGTTGCTCATACTTCACTCATCCCGCCACTTACCCCGTCACTAATGCAGATGCTCCCCGCGCCCCTTCCCGTCGCACTTTCCTCGTCCGAAAATCCCCGCGCTCTCCCTCACCCCGCCAACTCCCGCAACATCTTCCTCGCCCGTGCTATCCGCGTCTCCACCGTCGTCTCCGGCAAATCCATCACTTCCCCAATCTCGCGATAACTCATCCCGCGCACCGCCTTCATCATCAGCGGCTCGCGATACCCATCCGGAATCTGCGCACACAAATCTACTAACCGCTCGCCCTCTTTGCGTTGCTCATACTCCGCCGCAGGCGTCGCGCTGCCGCTCGCAATCCGTGCAATCACCCCCGTCTCATCATCGCCCGCATCCAGCGACGTATTCGCCGCCCACTTCTGCCCCTTACGCGCCGCCATGAGCGCACAGTTGATCGCCACCGTGCGCAGCCAAGGCTTGAACGCCGCCTCATCGCGCACCTCGTGCCCCTTGCGCACCACCGCCATCGCCACGTCCTGCAACAAATCATCCAAGTCCGCCCACCGCGGCTTGTACGCCAGCAAAATCGCCGCAACCCACCGCCGATACTGCCGCCACTGCGATTCCAACCACGCCGCGTCGATGCCGCCTCCCTCAATCCGCGCAACCACCGGCGAAGTCTGTTCAACTTCCGTGGGCGCTGCCCGGGCTTGTCCGGCCGTCGCACTCATGACTACACGTTCTTCGCCGCTCGCCGCGAGCATGTTTGCTCCAGCAATCTTCGGCAAAGTGCTTTCCTTGCAACCAAGATGCTCCGCAGATGCGTTTCCGTCGCCGCACCCTGCAAGAATGTCCCGACCGCCGTCCGACTCTGCGCCCAAACCCCAAGCCCGCCCAGGCGACGCTTATGCCCACCAACCACGATCCAAACATCCGCATCCAGCCCGACGCCGTCGTCATGACCCTGGGCCAGCACTTAGACGACCTGCGCCGCCGCATGATCTTCGCGATCATGGGACTCATTCCCATCCTCATCGTGTGCCTCTGGAAAGGCGACTGGCTGCTTGACCATCTCATTCTGCAACCGACGCGCGACATCTTGACCAGAGCCAATCAAGGCGAGATCACCACCATCGATCCCACCGAGACTTTCAGCGCATACGTCCGCGTGAGCATGATCGCCGCCATCGTCCTCGGCACACCTTGGATTCTCTACCAACTCTGGCTCTTTGTCGCGCCGGGCTTGCACAAGCACGAACGCCGATTCGTCTACCTGCTGATTCCTATCTCCACAATCCTGAGTACCGCAGGCGTCTACTTCCTCTTCAAAGTTGTTCTCCCGCTGATTCTCTCATTCCTCATCGCCTTTGGTGCCAACCTGGGCATAAGAGAAGTTCCCGTAGTCGATCGCCCCGCCGACGTAACCATCCCCATCTTCCCCACATTGCAAGGCGATCTCAAAGATCCAAAGCCAGGCGAAATGTGGATCAACGAGCCCCTCCGCCAACTTCGCATCTGCATCAAAGGAGCCGACGATCAGCCGCTCGTGCTAGGCATGCCCGCCTTCGCTTCCGCTGGCGTTCGGCCTCAATATTCCGTCAGCAACATCGTCAGCCTGATGCTCACGCTGATCCTCGCGTTCGCTGTTGCGTTCCAAGCCCCCGTCATCATTCTGCTGCTGGGCTGGGCCGGACTCATCAACCGCTCGTTCCTGCACAAATACCGCCGCCACGCCATCGTCATCAACGCCGTGCTCGCCGCCGCGCTCATGCCAGGCGATGTCGTCTCCATGCTTTCCATGCTCGCTCCGCTTCTGCTCCTCTACGAACTAGGCGGCATCCTCCTCTGGCTCTTCCCCGCCAGCCGCGTCTCAGGCCGACCACGCCAACAACCAGAAACCACCGAAGACCAGGACGACCGCCCGTGATCGGATTCGAGCGCGACTTCCAACCCCATCCTCCCGGCGGCCTCGCCATGCTGCGAGCCCGCATGCGTGACGCATTCGTCATGCTCGTCGCAGGCCGCTGGCCCAAGCCAAGCCCGCCCGCTCAAGCCTCTCCACTTGATGATCGCATGATGCAACGCGCCCTCGAACTCGCGCGAGCGAGCGCCGCCCAAGGCGAAGTCCCCGTCGGCGCCGTCGTCTATCGCCTGAGCACAGGCGAGATTCTGGGCGAATCGGGCAACACCCGCGAGCGCGACAACGACCCCGCAGGCCACGCCGAACTGCTCGCGATTCGCGCCGCTGCCAAGCACATCGGCGACTTCCGCCTGCACGAGTGCGGCCTCGCCGTCACGCTCGAACCCTGTGCCATGTGCGCGGGCGCAATCGTCAACGCCCGCCTGCAGCGCGTGGTCTTCGGCGCCTGGGACGCCAAAGCCGGCTTCGCCGGTTCACTAGGCAACCTACTCGACCACCACCGCCTCAACCACCGCGTCCCACCCATCGCGAGCGTCCGAGGCGACGAATGCGCCACACTGCTCAAAGACTTCTTCCGCGACCTGCGCACACGAGAAAAGCAGCACCGCAAAGACGCAAAGAGCACAAAGAAAGGCAAGGACCAGGATTGAACACCGAGGCCGCAGCAAGCGCACCGATGCAAACCCTCTCACACATCACAACCCACCTCACGCAGTACCATCACAACCCAACCCCACCTCTGTGCTCTCTGTGCCCTCTGTGTTGAAAATGCCTTTCTCCCGTCTTCCTCCGCGCTCTCCGCGTTCTCCGCGGTGAACCTGTCTTTATGCCCGAACTTCCCGAAGTCGAAGCCCAGCGCCGCTCCCTCCTCGCCCCGCTCATCGGCGCGACAGTCGCAGGCGTCGACATCTTCCGCAGCGACATCTGCGACTGCGCAAATGCCCAAGGCTCACTCCACGAAGCTACCCCGCGCGATCTCTTCCTCGCCGCCACCATCACCCGCATCGACCGCATCGGCAAGCAAATGGCCATCATCAGCCACGACGATCGCGTCATGAACGTCCACCTGGGCATGACCGGCATGCTCATCGCCCTCGCTGAAGGCCAGCAGCACCACCAACCCGACCACATCCACCTGCGCTGGACCCTCTCTCGCAACAACCAACCCACCGGCACGCTGCTCTTCCGCGACCCGCGCCGATTCGGCGGCATCTGGACCTTCCCCACCCACGCCGCTCTGCGCCAGTATCGCTGGCACAACCTAGGCCCCGACGCCCTCACCATCACCGCCGATCAACTCCAAACCCGCCTGCAAAATTCCGACCGCGCCATCAAAGCCGCCCTGCTCGACCAGCGCATCATCGCCGGCGTGGGCAACATCTACGCCGATGAATCCCTCTTCCGCGCGGGCGTCGCGCCACACACCCGCTGCAGCCGCCTCAAGCCCGCCCAGTGGACCAGCCTCGCCAACGCCATTACCGGTACCCTCTCTACAGCCATCGCTCTGGGAGGCAGCACGCTCAGCGACGGCACCTACACCGACTCCACCGGCAAAGCCGGCGGCTTCCAAAACCACCACAAGGTCTACGGCAGAGCTGGGAAACTCTGTGCTCTTTGCAAAACCGAGCTCCGCACCAAACCTATCGCCCAACGAACAACCGTCTGGTGCCCAACGTGCCAACCCTGACCCTATAAAGCCAACATCGCTCAACACAAACAAGGCATTTCCACATTTGCGACAAGCAACTCCATGTACCCCCAAGCCGCGGCAGTGGTTGTTGCCTTCCTGCCTTTCCCCCTCTAAGAGATATTTACTCGTAGTCGTAGTAGTAAGCTCTGGCGCATTGTGGAAACATCGGTGGATATCCCGCGCAACCGCATTCCCTGAAACACGTTGCAACACACATGCATATCCACAACCTGTCGCCTAGCTGGCGCTAGCGCGCGGCCTAGTGCGGCATCTGCCCGGCAAGTTTTCGCCTTGATCCACCCACCCCCAAACCCGCGCCAACCACCGAGCGCGGGGGCCAAGTCTTCCACAGGTTACTCACACGCGCCCTGACAATTGCGCAAGTCGCGAGACAGTCAAGAATTGCGCCCTAAAACGGTGAGAACTTACACGCGCAGCCACCCGGATGACAGCCGTTCGTGTAACGCGGTCACCGCGCCCGCGCCTTCTCTTCCAGCATCGCCAAAATCACCGAGAACTCGGAGTCTTCCCGCAGTTTCTCTTCCACCGTCTTCACGGCATGCATCACCGTCGTGTGGTCGCGCCCGCCAAAGAACCCGCCGATTTCTTCCAAGCTCAAGCGCGTGCACCGCCGCGCCATAAACATGCACACATGCCTCGGCAGCGCAATTGACCGCTGGCGATGCTTGCTCTGCAGGTCTGCCAGGCGAATGCCATAAAACTCCGTCACCACGCCGATGATGCCCTGAATCGTCGGCTCACCCGCAGGCTGCACCACGCGCTCGCCAATGGCTTGCTTGGCAATATCAATCGAAATCGGCTGCTGATTCACGCTCGCCAAAAGCTGAATCTTGACAATCGCCCCTTCAAGCTCGCGAATGTTGCTCTCGATGCGTTCAGCGACAAACTTCGCCACATCATCAGGCATCGCCAACCCGCGCAGCCGGGCCTTGGTCTTGAGAATCTCAATCCGCGTTTCGTAGTCAGGCGCCTCGATCTTCGCAACCAGGCCCCACTTGAACCGGCTCACCAATCGCTCTTCCAAATCCGGAATGTCTTCCGGCGCGGCGTCCGAACTCAGAATGATCTGCTTCTGCACCTGAAAGAGCGAGTTGAACGTGTGGAAGAACTCTTCCTGACTGCGATCGCGCTTGGTCAAGAAGTGAATGTCGTCGATAATCAGCACATCAACATCGCGGAAGCGATGCCGGAACTGGGCCATCTCGCCGCTTTGCACGCAGTCCAAAAACTGCGTGACAAACGCCTCGCAGCTTGTGTAATACAGCACAGCATTCGGGTTGGCTTCCACAATGCGCAAACAAACCGCCTGCAGCAAGTGCGTTTTGCCCAGCCCTACGCCGCCGTACACGAAGAACGGGTTATACGCCCGGCCCGGATTACTCGAAACCGCCTGCGCCGCCGCGTGCGCCAGTCGGTTGTTGTGTCCCACCACAAAGTTCTCGAAGCAGTAGTCCGGGTTGACCACCAGCGTCTCGTACTTGTTGGGCGTGTCATGAATCGTGATCGCACTCTTGCGCAGCGGCAACGGCTCAGCCGGAATCGTCCGCTCAGGCCGCGGATACTCAACCGCCGGCTCTTCAGCTTTCGCCACCTGCTTCATGGGCTCGGGCGCAATCACCTCAACCGTTCGCTCCACCGCCCGCGGCTTGACAGGCTGTCCCGGCGCCGCAACCGGCACAGGCGGCGGCACCAGCGCCGCCATCGACTCATGCGAACTCGCCGCATCATCCGCCGGCCCTAAAAACCGCACACTCAGCAGCCGACCACTCACCGTGCGCGCCGCATCATTGAACGCATCCGCACACGTCTTGCGCAAGTAATCGCGATGCAGCACCGTCGCCGAACGCACTTCGATTGCCCCGCCCGCAATCCCCAGCGGCTCAAGCTCATCAAACCACTGCCGGCACATGCCGTTGTAATGCTTGCGCAAATGCGCCATCATGCCAGCCCACGTCTGGCGATACGGGTCAGTGTCACCCGCGCGCCGCACAGGCACCGCAGGCCGAATGGGCTTCTTGCCCGCAAGTTCTGGATCACGACCATGCACAGCCACACCACCATTGACGCGCAGAGCGCGAAAGAAAGCTTCTTTGTCCGACGCGCCGACGAGAGCACAAACTCGAGCCAAGCAAAGCCAAACATCCCGGCCGTACCCAAGACACGCTGCAGCCATCTGACGCTAGGTCGCAGGGAAGGAACGTACAGCGCCATATCTGCAATGTCAACAAGCTGTTGGAAGGGAGCCAAACGACTTCGATAAGTTTAGAAAAAAAAAGCCAACTACCCCTTGACACAAAAAATCAAAATCTGTAAATTCAACAGACCCAAAGGGAGGTAATTCATGAAAAACTGCTTCCGTGTGCTGTGCTCGCTATTCGCATTGTCGATCGTTGGTGCTCAGGTTCTGGCTCAAACCCCCGGCCAAACAACGCAAGGCTGGAATTACACAGACCCGATCAACATTTCGGAGTCGCGTCGGTATGCCACGCTTTTCTATGAGTATCAAGACACCGGCATCATGACGCCGGAATTTGCCGCGTTTCGCTTCACGAACCCTGCGCCGCAAGGCACTATGACACCATTCTACGGCACCGAGCTGCTGTTCGACAAGATTTACGCCAGTCGGCTAAACTACAACGGATCGTCCCCGAGCTATTACACGCTGTCGGATCTCCGGCGCGACGATCCTGATGTGGAAGCGGCATTCAGACTCTACGCGACGACGGGAGTGCTAAAGACACCGTTCGCAGCACAAGCAACCGCTTCGATTGAGCATCTGAACGCAGTGTCCACGGCTGGCGAGGCCGGATCAAACTACGAACTCGTAGAGCCCATACAGGTCACTTTGGCTGGCGAGTACTTGGAATCGTTGGGAATTGCAGTCGCACAGCGAGCTTCGACTAGCACAACTCTTTCAACCCAGAGTCCACAAAGCCATCCGGTCGCAGACGCCATCAAGCGAGAACTTCCAGGCGTCCCCGCTGGAAATCCACCATACAGCGTGCCTTACTGGCCAGATGGTGAGAAGCCCTGCGCACCGGGAGGTCCCGACGATGGCTACAAACCCAACGACGGTTTCTGTGTTTCACCCGGTCATCCAGGATTTGACTGTGACGATTACGCTCTCGCTTAGGCGGCTTGGCTCAAGCGGCACTTGACGGAATATCCCGACGCCAAGTATTTCATCTTGTATGTTTATTGGGGCAAGCCGCCCGTTGGACATGCGGTCGTCGCTATCTTGATCGATGGCAAATATTATCTCGTCGACCCGCAGACGGGTCGCGTTGTTGGCCCGATCAATGAGGGGAGTCCAACCGACTTTGAACCAGGCATTCGTGAACTGTTAGAGCCCTACGACATCGGTCCCGGCAAAATTACTTGGAAGCAGTTGCCGCCGGATTACATCAACCCGAATGACGTGCGGCCTTGGTACGAGGATCCGGAAGTACTTGAGTGGTGGCGTCGCATGTTCCCAGGCAAAGACCCCAACGACTACATTTGGCCACAAAGTTCTTCGTCGGCAAATCAGTAAAGGGAGTATGACTGTGTTCACGTGCGCCGTTGCGATCTTGATCGGCCTTCACACCACGCCCTCGTCCGTGCCGCAAGATACTCCACTTCAAAACAACCACAAGCAGGTCAAGATCGAGTCTACGAACGCCCAATCCCTCGCTGATCGAGTGCTGCTCATGCGCGGCTACGAGGGGCTTCGACCCGAGACGAAAGCTGTGGACCAACAACGCTGGCGAGCAGCAATCGAAGCTGTTGGCAGCAAACAGTGGCCACTTTATGACCACAAGGAAGCGAAGGATACGAGTCAGTTTCCAGCTTCCGTTCCTGACTTTGCTTCTCGATCAGAACCAATACCGCTCTACATCTTGGCAGACATTCCTTCGGCTCCAGAGGGCTTCGAGACCCGGTCCTTGAGCATTCGCGCAACGCTCATCTCGCGTCATGAGTTTTCTGAAGCTTCGAATCTCGCTTTTGCAAAACCGTGGCCGACATGGGCCGACGTGCGACTGAGATTGACCGATGAGGGTTTGTCGTACCCACCTCTGACGAACAACAACTGGACGCTGCTGGCATCAAGCGCGCTCGGCGAGACGAACTTCCTCTCGCCCGCGCTTCGCCAGTTAGGCGTTACATCACTTGGCACGCTCGATGTTTTTGAGTTGTCACCAACATTGTGGACGGTCGTTGAAGTAAAGCCGTCGATTTACGCGCCGACGCAATCGCCCAAAGGTGTGCTCATCTACCCGCTCTGGGAAGCAACCGGGCTGCAACGTCAGGCGGAGACTGACGCTCGCAGCGAAGTTCGCAACAGCCCGCTCAGTGCGTCCGCGCGAGCAGAAGGATGGGACTGGAAACTCGCTCAGCGGCAGTTGTTTGTGCTGCCACAACCTCGAGTGCCTTCGCGATCTTCACCAGTCCGCGAATGGCTGGTTATCCCGGAAACAGTTCGCCAACTCCCCGTTCCAATCGTGAGTGTTTATGTCGATACGGCAACTCCTGCGTTTGCAGAAGATTTCATCATGCGTTCAGGTACACCACAGTCCGCAGATGGACTTCGGGCAGTGTGTGTCATGTCAAGCTGCACCGATGAACAGCTTCAGTCGCTGGTCGAGCAAATACGTTCGCTGGCGACACCCGCGGCAAATAAGTGACCGCGGGTGAGCATCAACGCCGAGGCGGCCGCCCACCCGGTCGCGGCGCAGACGATCCCGATGATCCCGACCCGCTACCCGCAGGCCCATCCTTCCCCGGCACCGGCTCGCCCGCCGCAATCAGTTGGCTTTCATATCGCGCTTTGTTGCCCTTAAAATCCATCAAGCACAAAACCCGATCAGCGTGCTTCGCGCCCGCAATCTCAGTCACGCGCTTGCGGGCGTACTGCATATCCGTCCGCCGGCTCACGTGAATGAGCACCATGTACTGGCACTCCACCACGCGCAGCCACTCGGCGATGTCATCCAAATGCATGTGCATGCCCACGCGCGCCCGTTCCTTGTGATCCGGCTCAAAAAACGTGCATTCGGCGATGATGATCTGCGCTTTGCGAACATCCTCACGCACCAGGTGCGGCCCAGGCATCGTGTCGCCCGTGTACGCCAGCAGCGGAATCTCGAACGAACGCGTGATCTCCGTGCCGCGTTCTTTGAGTTCCTTCAACTTGTCCTGCGGCAAATCCAGATATTCCTGCTTCAGCTTCGTCCGCTTCTCGCTCACCGTGTACCCAAAGCTCGGGCACGTGTGCTCCGTCTCAAAGCCCCGCAGGAAAATGTTGTTCTTGATTTCCAGCGGCTCATCCGCCATCAGCGGCACAATGTCATAAGGCGTGCGCTGCCGTTCAAGATCAACGTACCCATCCATCATCCGCTTGATGGCCGGCGCAATGCGATGATCGCACACGATCTTGGCATTACCCATGCCCTGAAACCGCCGCTGACTGCAGAAGTACGCCAGCGCGCCGATGTGATCCATATGGCCGTGGCTGATGGCCAGATACTTGCTACTCAGCATCGCCCGCGGGCACGAGCCAATGTCAAAGCCAAGGTCGAGTTCAGGAATCTGAATGCACGTCGCCTCACCCGCGATGGACTCGCCATAAATGCGGTAAGGCGGACAAAACAGGAATCCGGGTGAAAGGTCGCGAGGCGGTGGCTTGGGAAGCATCAGCGAAACTCCTCAGCCGCGAGGCGGTTGGCCTGGCGGGAAGTTGTCAAACAGTTCGGCAGATAGTAGTCGTGCACCAACCTGTTGGACGCACATACGAATTGTCGGTTACAACACCAAACACCGCGCACAATACACAATCTCACAATTCGCAAAGTTGGCACACTACGCTGCCCCCGTGACCGAACCCCCGAAAGAACCCGCGCCCACCGCAACCCCCAAGCCCGCTTCAGGCGACTCTCTCTTTCTCATGGGCGCACTTCCGCTCGCCGCCATGCTCGCCTGCGGCCTCTTCTACAACCGCCTGCCCGCAAAACTGCAAGACAAAGTTTCCCTCGTCGTCCTTGATCCCACGTACCGCTGGCTCGCCCTCGCCCTAGCCGCAGGTTTCTCAGCCATTCTCGCTGTCGCCATCGTCCGTGAAATCGGCCACGAGCGCCTCGTGCAATCCTGGCGATTCTTCCGAGGTCTGGGTCCAACCGGCATCCTCGGCATCCTCAATATCACGCTTCCGCCACTCGCAGGCTTCGTACTCATCTGGGCCATGGGCGCAACCAACCTGGGCCCGTGGATGAAATCCCAAGGCATCATCGCCGTCATCGTCTACGCCGTCGCGTTCGCCGTCTTCGCAGGCCTCAGCCTCTTGCCCACCTACGCACAAGCCGCACTGGGAGGCTGGGCATTCGGCGTCGCCTGGGGCCTGCCCGCCGCCCTCATCGGCTTCGTGGGCGGAGCCCTCATCGGCTACGCCCTCGCCCGCCGACTCAGCGGAGATCGCATCGAAGCCATCATCGAAAAGAAACCAAAATGGCGCACCGTGCGCGATGCACTCGTCGGCACACAAGCCCGCGCAGGCGACAACAACTGGCGCCAAAGCTTCTGGCGCAGCACCGGCATGATCGCCCTCTTGCGACTCCCACCCAACTCTCCCTTCGCCTTCACCAACACCCTCATGGCCTCCGTCAAAGTTCCCGCCGTCGAGTTCGGCTTGGGCACATTCCTCGGCATGTTGCCGCGCACGGCTGTTGCAGTGGTGCTAGGCGCAGGCCTCAGCACATTCTCCAAGAGCAACCTCGAATCCGCCGCACCCAAGTGGCTCTGGGCCGTGGGCATCGCCGTCACCGTGCTCATCGTCATCATCGTCGGCATGATCGCAAACCGTGCAATCGAAAAAATGTCCGCAACCACCCCAAAAACTCCCGCATAAATCAAGGCTTTCCCCCCGCTCCCCGCTCCCCGCTCCCCGTTCCCCTATCTTCCCCCCATGGCCACCGTCTTCCTCAACGGCTCCTTCCTCTCGCGTGACGAAGCCCACATCAGCGCCTTCGACGCCGGCTTCCAACACGCCGTCGGCCTCTTCGAAACCATGACAGGCGTCCGCGCCCCCAAAGACGATTCCCCCCGCGGCGTGCGCATCATCCACTTGCACGAACATCTCTCACGCCTCGCCGATAGTGCCCGCGCTCTGGGCCTCTCCGATGCTCTGCACAAAAACGCCCTCGCCGAAGCCTGCGAACGCACACTTGCCAAAGCCAGCGACGACATGCCGCAAGTGAATAAATTCCGCTTGCGTCTCACGCTCTCAGGCGGCGACCTCAACATGCTGGGCAAACCCAGCGAAGCCCAGCAAAAAATCGAACAGCAACCCACGCTGCTCATCGTCGCCCAACCTGCGACCGAATACCCCGCCGCCATGTTCGAACGCGGCGTCCTCGCCACCATCGCCAACATGCGCGTCAATCCGCTCAACCCGTTCGAAGGCCACAAAACCCTCAACTACTGGCCGCGCCTGCGCGAATTGCAACTCGCCGGCCAAAAAGGTGCCGCCGAAGCCCTCGTCTTCCAAGTCACCAATCACCTCGCAGGCGGCTGTGTCAGCAACGTCTTCGTCGTGCGCGACAACGTCCTGCTCACGCCCATCGCCCAAGGTGAAGAAGCCAAAAACGAAACCGACTTCGACGACGACGACCCGCTGCTGGGCCAAGCAAAAATGCAAGGCGCATACCTGCCCAGCCCCGTGCTACCAGGCGTCACGCGCAAGTGGGTCCTCGACTGGGCCGACGAAGAAATGGTCGACGTGCAAACCCGCATGCTCTCCATCGACGATGTACTCAACGCCGACGAAGTCTTCCTCACCAACAGCAGTTGGGGCGTCTTGCCCATCACCCGCGTCGAGCAACGCATGATCGCCGACGCCGTGCCGGGCCAAATTACCCGCCAACTCATGGACGCCTGGCGCGTCACCACGCGCTAAAAAGGCCCCACCAGTGGCACGGGCTTTCAGCCCGTGCGAGACAAAAAAACAAAGCCCGGCGTGTGTGTCGCCGGGCTTCGTGCACATCAAGTATGCGTGTGTGACTAGAACTCGATTTACTTCTGCTTCCGCATCGCTTCCACTTCCTCGTTCAAGCGCCAGTAGCGCCGCGAATGTTCCACGCCACAGTGCGTCTTCACATACTCAGTCGTGTCTACAAATGCCAACGATTTCACATCCATCACTGTCGCCCGCGCATCGCTGAGAGGTCGCAATTCATGAAGACGCAAAACCGTCGCGAGCACCCCGACACGCGCTACACATTCACTCATACAAAATCGCAAAACGACAAACACCCGCGTCGCCGCAGGTGTTTGTCCATCGTTACACGCTTTCATCAAAACCTTACCGCTGCAGCGCCTTCTCCAAGCGCTCCAGCCGCGCCTTGAGTTCCGCGTTCTCCGCTTCGAGGGCCTCCAGCCGCGTCTGCTGCTGCTTGATCGCTTCCACAGTCACAGGCACCACGCGACCATAATCCAATCCCGTCGCCTTGCCATCGCCCGTGCGCGTCACCAGCTCAGGCAACACCGCACCAACTTCTTCCGCGATGAACCCGATGTCGTGCTTGTGCGTTCCATCCGCCATCGCACTCTTCCAGTCAAACGACACGCCACGCAGCTTGCGAATCATCCCAACCGGATCCGTCAGCGTCGCAACATTCTCCTTCAGCTCCCGGCTCGAATACGTCACCCACGCATTCGCCCGGCCTTGCCCAGCCGGTCCCGCCGTGTTCGGTAGTTCCAACCGGTACCCACTCGCCGAGGGCGAACCAGTGCCAATGCCAACCAAACCCGTGTTGCTGACCACAAAGTTCTCGCCACCATAATTCAGCCGCCACGTATTGCTCGTCGGATTCACATACGTAAACGCCGTGATCCCACCATTGACCGAATATCCATAAAACGGCAACCCACCCGCACCACTCACGACATACATCCCGGCGAAAGAACCGTTGGTCGCAAGCGGATTCGCCACGTCAAATCGACTTGAACCAACCGGGCTTTGCCGACCAATGCCCACATACCCCGTGGTCGTGTTCATGGTCAGGCCCCAACCCGCCGTAGGCCCAAACAAACCCACATTGTCATTATCAAACATCCCGACAAACGCCCGCTTCGTTGGCGACGCAACTGGCGAAGCCAGCCACACCCCAGCCGTCTCACCCGCCGTTGCGCCACGCACTTGCATCCGCCCGCTGATATCCACCAGTTCTTGCGGATCGGTATTGCCAACGCCCATGCGTCCAGCCGCGTTCAAAATCATCCGCGTGCTGTTGCCGCCCGTGCGGAACTGCAACCCATCAAGCGTTCCCGTGTTGTTGTGAACAATCCCCGCGTTCGCCGCGCCGCCCGCAGGCTTGCCAAACAGCACGCCCGTCTCGGCGTTGTTCGGCGCAAGCAGGTTCAAGTAACTACTCGCCGACGAATTCAAAATGATCCCCGAGCCCGGCGCATATGCGTTGCTGCCCAAACCCCAATCGCCCGCATCAACCAGGAAAGGCGCGCCAGCCCGTGAAAAATTCGCCAGGCTGCGAGCTTGCTCCGCAATGTGCGCCGCCATCGCCGTCGGCACCTGCGAAATCCGCTGCGCAGGCGACAGTGTCACGTACGAACCAATCCCCGCAGGCCGCACCGAAATCTGCAAGTACGGATCAATCGTGCTGTTATAAATCGTGGTGGGGTCAATCGGAATACGAACCGTGAACACCCCCTGCGTCACCGGTACGCTCAACACGTTGTACTCGCTTGCGATCGCTGCGCCCCCTAAACCATTGGTCAACTGAAACCGCATGTCATAGCTGCCAGTCGCCGGCGTGCCGCCGTTGTCCAGCTTGCCCTGATACGTAAACCCCGTGCTCGCGCTAGTCGCTCGCAGTGTGAAGTACCCAGGTGAAGACAACCCCACATCCGCCACAAAATTCGCGTTCAAGTTCGTAAAATTCGCCGCCGGAGTGCCCTGCAAGAAGTAGCTCACGCCCGCGGGCACACTCGCTGCGTCTTGATAGCCCAGCCCAAACAGCCCCGCGCCGGTAATGATCGAAAACCCGATATAAAACGTACCCGACACCGAAACCGGCGTAGAAAGTTGGTACGTGTTGAACGTATCACCCACCGCCAAAACCGTCACATTCTGCACGTGCAGCAATTGGGCGCCGCCAATACCAGTTCCCACATCCTGCCACACTGCGATTTTCGCAGGCCGGCCAATGGACATGTCGCTCCACCACTTCGTCGAAATTGACGTGATGACATCCGATCCACCCGCCGCCGCAAACGGCTGAATCCCGATGATTTCGTTGTTCCCTGCACCCCACCCCGCCGTCAACGTGCCGTTGTCGCGCTGATACGTCCCCGGCTGCGTCACCGCCTCAACCGCCGGCCCATCCTCACTGATCACGGGCGAGCGCGCCGCCTCAAGCTGCGCATTGGCAACTTGCGCATTGGTAAGCTGAACACCACTCGCCAACGCCGCCAACGCCCAAATCATGGATCGCAGATTCATCGTCAAACACTCCTGAAAACGACTTCGCCACACGTCGCCGCGAGGTAAAGCGAGCATGCCACCAGCGTTGCGACACGAATTTCCAACGAAAAAACGCTCCCCAACGGGAGCGTTCGCCAATTTCTCATAACACACGGCCGCAGCCGACCCTCAACGCCTCTGCTTAGCCGCCTGTTGAACCCCTCACTCAGCCCTTGTTCTTGAAGTAATCCAAGTTGATCTGAATGTAGTTGTTCCACTCCGCAGGCACATCCTCCTGCTGATAAATCGCCTTCACCGGGCACTCATCCACGCACAACGCGCAGTCAATGCACGTGTCAGGATCGATGTATAACTGCTTCGCCGTCGCAAAGTCAGCTTCGTTTTTCGTCGGGTGAATGCAGTCCACCGGGCAGACGTTGACGCAGCTGGTGTCCTTGGTACCGATGCAGGGTTCCGCAATAACGTGAGGCATGAGGTTGCTTTCGTACCGGGCAGTGTCCGGGGGTAGGTGCGAGAAATCGAGACTCGCTCAATTCTACGGCGTGCAACTGCCCCCCGCCAACACGTTAAAGAAAGCAATCACGTCCAAATCACTGGGGAAAACACAGTCGTTGTTGAAGTCAATCGTGTCGCAAGCTTCGCACACACCGCCCGCCAGCACATCAAAGAAATCAACCACATCCGCGTCTTCCGGAAAGACCCCGTTGTTGTTGAAATCCAAGTCGTTGCATGCCGGTGTCCGCAGCGTCAGCAGGGCCGTCCCCGTCACATTCGCCGCCGCGCCCCGCACCGACACCACCACGTACACATCCCCCGTATCCGACAGCGCCAACCCATCGCGCGAAAATGCACCCACAAACGCGTTGTCGTTCAACACCCCGTCCTCATTCAAATCAAACTCTGCCCCCTCACGCAGCAGCACCGTACTCCCGTTGAACACCAGCACCGTGTCGCGCAGTTGCTCCGCCGCGTCCGTGTATCCCACAATCACATAATCCCCATTGCTCGCAACCGCCGACGCCAAAAACGTCTCAGTCGTCTCCGTCTGCGAATACCGCTCGCCCGCCCCAGGCGTTATCTCATCTCCGCGCTTGGCATACATCCCCATCACTGCCCCCGCCTCAATCCGCATCACCGCATCCGTCGCATTCACAAACGTTACCCGCGCCATGCAATGGCCACCGGTAGGCGAGCAAGAGAGCGGCGTGTTCCCCGACGACAACTGCGCGAACGCAGCACTCACGCCGCTTCCTGCAATCACCGCCCCTTCCTGCGCTAAAACCTGGTTGTTGTACAGCAAGACTGCATCGCTGCTGCCGGGCCCGCTCAGCACGCTCCCAGTCAACATATCCACACCATCCGAACTTACAGCAGGCCGCGCAACTCCCAGCGTAAACAAAGTCTGCGCCGGCGCAACCAACTGCCCGCTGGGCACAGTCACCCCTGTCAACGCCAGCACACTGCCCGTCGTCGCTGAACTCAGCGACACCAGTGCCGCTTGCGTGTTGCTCCCGACCAACGCCGTGCTCACATGCCGAATCTGACCATTCTCCAAAATCGTCGGGTTGGCGTTCTGTGTTCCAAATCCAAAGTTGAGTGAAGGCACCGGCAACCCTTCACGCGCGAAAAATGTCAACCCGTTGTTCCACACTGCTGAAAACGAATCATCGGTGATCGACCCCGACAAGTCGCCGGTAAACGCAACGCTTCCGTTGTTTGCAACATCCACAATCTCGGCAATCGTGTCACATGTTCGCACGCCAAGCACCTGCGTCACCGTCCGCCGTGCCACAAGCTGCGCCCCCTCACGCGTGCGCGCCGTCCCCCGAACCACCACGTGTCCCGTCGTCGTCGTCGCTGCTCCTCGCAGCGCCCAGTACGCACCGTTCGGACTCACCGCGACATGCTGAAACGCAATCCCCGGCGCCGCGCCTCCCACAAATCGTGCCCCCGGTGCCGTGCCCGGCACAATACTGCTCGGCAGCGAGTTGTAATTCGTATACACCACTGCGGGCGCACATTGCCCCAGTGCTGTAGTCGTCGCCATCGCTGCTCCAACAACACTCAAAACCACGCGCATACGTGCCTCCACCCTTGGGATTCGCAACGTATGCGCTATCCCAGCAACACACGTTTCACGCCGTGACACAACCTATTTAAGCAACACCACAAATCCGTGTCAAAAACCGCAACAGCAACCCATAACCGTGTGCGACAACGCCCGCCCATACCACATCAACCAGCCACCCGCAGGTTCTCGGAGCCGCATCATCTCGCTTCTCAGCAGTCACCCCCCGCCAAGACCGCAAAGAAGTCAATCACGTCTTGATCTTCCGGATAGACGCCGTTGTTGTTGAAGTCGATGTCGCCGCACGCAAAGCACACGCTGCCCGCGAGCACGTTGAAGAAATCCACCACATCCTGATCTTCCGGAAACACGCCGTTCTCATTGAAGTCAATAGCGTCACAACCAGGTCCAAGGCGACCTGTCGGCAAGATGTTCTGCGCCTTGATGTCCGCCACACCAAATGTGCCGTCCACCCAGCTCGCAATCAGCATGCTACTGCCCGCCGTGTTCGCCACCGCCAGCCGCCCTTTCGGCGTGCCGCTGATTCCAACACCACTGGGCGAAGGCAGCCACACCGTCTCGCCCAGCGCGTTGGCTCGCAGCGAAAAAACCTGAGTGCTTTGCGATGCTCCCGCCTGCAACCACGAAATCACAGTGTCAGGTCCAGGCGCTTCGCTGCTGGTCACAAACGAAGGCTGTGAAGCGGCCATCGGAGTAAACGCCTGTCCCGACCCGCCACCCCACAACAACAGCCCTTCGCTGCTGACTCGCTGCGCGTTCACGCTCCACATGCTCTGATTCGTATTGCTGCGCACATACGACACCACAAACGAATCGCTTGGTTGGTCATACGCCACCGACGCACTCAGCCGCAGCTCTGTCGTCGATGGCGTCGTGCTCATCGCCAATCCTTCCGCCGCAAATCGCAGTTGGCCGCTGCTGCTCACCGCTTGCAGCCACGCATTCCGCGCCGCGCCGTTGTCATACCACGCCACGATCGCGCCGCCGTTGCCGTTTGAAATCATCGCCGGGAAATACCCGTTCTGAATGCTCTTGGAAGGCGAAGCCTGCGACGTATAAATCGCAACCGGCGCACCACCATTCCACTGCGCCACATTCGCGCCATTCCACTTCTGCAAACGCAAACCTTTGCGAGATGTCGAGGCACTCGTCGTCTCGCCCACCACCCACAACGCAATCACTTCACCACCCGAAGCGCCAGGCAACAAATCACTGATCGCCAGATAGTTCCCGCCATTGCTGATCGTAAAGCTCGTTCCCAATGCTCCGCTCGACGTGATGCGTTGCATCGTCACCAAGCCCGTGGCATTCCACGCCACCACATACGAACCATCCGCCAGCGCAGCCACCCGCGGCCCAAGGCTCGTGGTGTTATTCGTCACCTGCACGCCGCCCACAGGCCACAGCACATTGCCGTTCGCGTCCACGCGCTGCGCAAACACGCCGTTGTTGTCAAACGCCACCACTGCGCCGCCAACGTTGTCCGCACGCATGTCATACGTAAACACACCCGAGTTCGTGCGAGACGGGCTCATGATCGTGCCCGCGCCCAGCGCACTGAACCCCGTCGCCGTCAGCCGCTGCACAACATGCTTGTAGCCGCTGCCCCCCAAAGCGTTGTCGGCGTACGCAATCCACACCCCGCCGTCCAGCGATGGCCGCATCACGGGCGAAGTCTGATCGCCTGTTGCCACAGCAACCGGGGTATTGACAGTTGCGTCAGCAATCCACTGCGCCTGCGCGCTCCCCGCGCAAACGGACAACAACAGACAGAACGTGACAGACATGTGATTGCTCATGGTGAACCTCAAGAGGGGAAAGGCAGACCCGCGAGGACAATACATTACCAGACCCGTCAACCCCCGCAAAAAGTTACAAAACGCCCAATAAAAACGCCCGCACAGGCGGGCGCAAGACGATCCCTCAAATTCCGTTACTCCGTCCCTTCGGCACTCCGGCACTTCTTCCTACGGACAATTCCCACCCGCCAACACATTGAAGAAGTCAACCACATCCTGATCCTCAGGAAACACGCCATTGTTGTTGAAGTCAATGTCATCACACGCCCCGCACGTCGCACCGGCGAGCACGCCAAAGAAATCCGTCACGTCCTGATCTTCCGGGAAGACCCCGTTGTTGTTGAAATCAACGTCGTTGCAACCCACAATCACACACGTCACATCCGAAATCGTGACATCGTCCACCAGCGCCTCAACAACACTGGCCGCACCGGTGTCCGCAACCGTCACGCGGAAGCGCACATTCGCCGAAGGCACCGCGAAGAAATCACGCAGGCGCAAATTGGTCTGCACCCATCCGCCCTGGACTTCGCTGCCGCCGGGGCCAACGGTCTGCACAGTCTGCCACGCGCCGCCGTTGTCGTTGGACAACTGAATGATCATGGTGTCGTCGCGAGCGGTGTTGCCGCTGTTGTTGAACCATCGCCAGAAAGACAACATCGGATTGCCAAAAGCCGTCCCGTTGTATGCCGGGCTTGTCAGCGTCGTCGTCAAGTTATCAATATCAAACGAGCCCGCAGAAGCGCCCGCTGCCGCACCCGTCACCCAGCACAACGTCCCGCTGCCGGAAGTGCGATCGTCGCCCGGCTGCACTACCAACGAGTTCGCACTCGTGGCTTCCGGGTCGGCGAGTTCCCACGCGCCCGTCGTGGCAGTTCCTGCAACGATGGGCGTGTTCGTGACGGACCATCCTTGGTTGGTTTGCAGCGTATCGCTGAACAAATCCTGCCGACCGCCAATGTCAAACGTGTACGGCGCACTCGCCCCGCCCGCAGGCAGCTTCACCAACCCCGACGTCACACCTGCAATCTCAAAGTAATACCGCGGCTGATTTCCGCAAGCAAATCCCGGCAACTGCCCACTCCAAATCTCGCCAGCCTGCGTCAGCGCAACACTCTGATACGCCGTGCCCGCATTCGCCGCATACCACAACCGTGCAGACCCAGCAGCAATTTGATCCGCGCCCACAATCGCCCGCACACTCACTGTTTGAGGCGTCGCCGCCAGCACAGGCGACGGCGCAAGCGTGGGCGTGCTCAACACAACAAACGAACCGCCGCTCGCCGTCGAAAACGGATGCGAACTCACCAAACTCACCGTCTGCGGCCCCGTCGGCACATTGAACCCGACAACCCGCAGTGTGTAAACACCCGCCGGCGGGTTCGCAACAAAAATCTGCTCCATGTTGTCGCGCCGATTCGCCGAAGCCTGCGTCGCGCTGTTCGCCGGGTTCGCCGGGTCCAGCGTCCAAGGCAAGTACACAACACCTGTCGGCCCAATCATCTCCAGATCAACGTCATTGACCAGTGAAGGAATCACATTGGGCGTCCCCGGCGCATCATCCCACGCCATCGTTATCTTCAGCGACGGTGCGCCCGCAGGCACCGTCACCGTTCGCGTCTGCACGCCGCCTTGCACCACGGGCGTTTCCGTAAACTGAAGCGACCGCATCAAATCAACCGCGTCTTTCGCACGAATAGAGCCATATCCAAACTGGTAATCAGGCCCCGGATTGCCCAAATCCACCGCCGTCTGCGCCAGCAACGCCTTGAGCGTGCTGTTGCGCGGGTCACCCAGCGACGGAAACTGCGCGCGGTAGTCTTGCATGATGAGCGCACACACGCCAGCAACCGTGGGCGTTGCCATGCTCGTGCCGCACAAGGACGCATATGAAGTGTTGTTGGTCGTGCTGAAAGTCGTGCTCGTCACGCCACCATCACCGCCCACCTGGCATCCACCAGTCGCAAAGTCCGGCTTCATCCGCCCATCATCCGTCGGTCCCCAACTCGAAAAGTTCGTCATCGCCTGCGTCACGCTATCCACCGCGCCAATCACCATCGCATTCTTGTTGTTGCTCGGCGGAGCAGTGCTGCGAAACCCCGTGCTGCACGCCGTGCTGCCACGCTCATTGCCCGCAGCCCACGTCACGCGAAACGGCTGTTGTCCCGTTGCTGGCAGCGCGCCGCGCACGATGTTGTCAATCAAAATATCCGTGACGTTGTAATCACCCATCCACGCACACGAAAACCCATTGAACGAGACGTTGGTCCCAATCGAGTTGGTCGCTAAATCCGCGCCCTGATTCACCGCCGTCGTGTAGTTCGCCTCAATATCCAGCGGATTCGTATACAACCAGCCACTCGTCGTCAGCGTGCCCAACCCGCCCGACAGCAACGTGACGCCCGGCGCCATGCCGCGATGCGTCGCATTCGCAACCCCAGCTCCGCCCACCGTGCCCGCACAGTGCGTGCTGTGTCCCTGCACTGTGTCGGCGTCCGCCGCGTCAATAATCGTCATGCGCCCCTGAAAATCCACATGCGTGGTCATGGCGTTGCCACTATCAAACACCAATACACTCACGCCCGCACCAGTCAATCCATACGGCGCAGCTTGCAACTGCGCCGCCTGCGTCAGCGTGCGATTCTCCGCGTTCGTTCCCGTCATCTCAGGCAGCGCGGGCGCAATCCACTGCACCACATCCTCGCGCGCCAGCGCCGCAATCTGGCTCTGCCGCATCTCCGCGACAATTACCGGAATGCTCTCCAGCGATCCGCGCACGCGCTCCACAAAAGGCTTCAGCACCGCCGCTGCCGCCGCATCCGCTTTCAAATCAGCGTGCAGCATCACCATCACGGGCGTCACCGGGTCCGCATCGCGTGTCAGCACCGCATCAGTCACGCCATACAAGCTATATATATCGCCCAGCAACTTGCGATCAATCTTCCAGGTCGCATCAACAGCACTCACGCCTCGCAGCAACTTGCTCTGCGCCAGCATCGCAACATCCGCCTTCGCGTCCAGCGTCGCAAAGAACGCATCGTTCCCCAGTGGCGACAGCAACGTCATTCCGCCCGCCGCCAAAATCTCCCGCGTCGCATCATCCGCCCGCACATCAAGCTGCACCGCGATGCGCACGTCCCCCTCGCCACGCAATTCCGCGAGCTTCACGCCCACATCCCCTTCGCCAATCGTCGTCAGCGTGCCAGGCGAGCTTCGCAGCCAAACCTGCCCACTCGCCGCGCCAGCCGCGCCGAGAGCACAACCCGCCACCAAAGCTATCGAAAGTGTCCGCGAAATGATCTTGTGCATGAGTGTCCTTTGAACTTCCCACAATTTCTATCGAGCAGTTTACAGATTCCCACGCCGCTGTCTACAGAGAAAGCCCGTGGACCCCAATATCTCTCAAAAATCACACCCTACCAAACCGCGTATCGATGCGCAAGCGTCGGTCAATTTGCTGCAGCCGGACCTCGTAACAAAAAACCGGCGAGTGATCCTCGCCGGTTCATGCAAGCACAAGTTGGACACACTCACGGACACTCGCCGCCCGCCAGCACATTGAAGAAATCAATCACATCCTGATCCTCGGGATACACGCCGTTGTTGTTGAAATCGATGTCGCAGAAAACCACATGCGGACAATCTCCGCCCGCCAGCACATCAAAGAAATCAACCACATCACGATCATCCGGAAAAACACCGTCGCGATTGAAATCAATTCCATCACAAGGCCGACATACCCGAATCGCATCTTGAGCCGCTTGCCCCAAGAGCACATACAACTGCTGCAAGTTCCCGCTCGCCGAAACATCAGTCGCGAACACGCACACAAGCTGATCTTCAAAATCAATCCATGACGCAAACCCGCGCGCTCCGGCAGCCAGCCCCGTCCGCAGTTGCCCCGTCTCATCACGAGAGATCAGCCACACGCCCACGCCGTAATCAGTCGGGTCTGGCGAAATCTGTACCGGCGAACTCAGCAGCGTCACACCAACCGGCGACTGCCGCGAGAACATCGTCTCAACACTCTGCTTGCTCAAATAGCGCCGCCCATCAAACACCCCGCCGCGCCGCAGCATCTCCATGAATCGTCCAAATTCACTCGCCGTGCTTTCGCACCCGCCTGCGATGCGCGGATTCGTTGGCGTCGTCAGCACAAACCGCGTGTTTGGCATGTTCAATCGATTCGCCGCCGTAAATCGCTGCGAAAACAGCGTGTTCCAAGGCACGCCCGTCGCAACTTCCACCGCCGCCCCCGCTGCGTGCATGCTCGTTCCACCATACGAAAAATACTCGCCCGGCTGCGCAAACCCATCACCCGGCACAAAAATCTGCACATCATCGCCGATGTCTGTTGCCGTCTGCCGCAGCGTGAGCGTCTGACTGCTCACCGCCGCCGACTCGCGCGTCCCCGCCGTGTGCGAGAACGCCTGCCGCATCGTGATGTTCGTCTTCGCGCCGACAAACTCAGGAATGAACTGACTGATGCGAGAATCAAGACTGATGGGCGTCACGCTGTTTTCAATCGCCGACATCACCAGCGCACCCGACAGCGTCTTGGTCGAGCTGTCCGCATTCGCCACACGATTCAGCGACCAGTTGCCAAAGCTCTGGTGATACACCACAACGCCGCGGTGCATGATCAGAAAATCAAACCCCGGCACCGCCGTCGTGACATTCTGACCTGCCAACGCGCCGTTGCACAACGCCGTCACTGACGAAAAATCGCAGGTTTGGCCCATGCTCCCCGCCGCCACGCCGCCCATCGCCACAATCAGTGCAATCTGGTTCATGCCAGCACAACGCCCCACCGGGCAACATATTTCCGATTTCTCTTTGCTCATGCCTTGATGCCAAATGCCTTGCTGCCTTCCGCCCAACTCAAAAATCTTCACTCTACTTACCGGCCGCGTGCGCCCATCCGCAGTCACTGTGCCCAAAGCCCCTTGAACTACGAAACCCATTCGTGTACAACACGCATGACAACTGGCCTTGTGGGCTCACACGGCTCACACAGGTACATCGCGAAAGCGCAAAGGGGAGAGACATGCAAACGCTGACAGACTACGACCGCGATCTCATCACAACACTCGCGCGCCACAACTTCGACCGTTCACAAACCGCCTACGAACGCTACATCACCTACCAACAACTCGACTGGTGGTCGCGCCAACCCCACATTGCCCAAGCCATCCAGCAAACCATCGAGCAAGCATCCGCGCAAGCCCGCGCAACACAATCTGCACCAACAAAAGAGCCCGCGCAACCCGCAGGGGCTCCCTCTTCGTCACTGTGTCACCCAACTCGTCACGCTGCTACTCCGTCACTGCCTTCACGCGCAAGCACCGTCCGCCAGCACGTTGAAGAAGCCGATGCCATCTTGGTCTTCCGGAAAGACGCCGTTCTGATTGAAATCAATCGAGTCACACGCCGCGATGTTGCGCGACAGCGACACCATCGCCACTTCGCCAGCTTTGAATGGCGCAGCCGGCGTGATCGACGCCGCATTGACTTGTCCGTCAAACCTGATGCTGATCGTCGAGTTGCGATCAACGCTGGGCGCGTGCCGACCGGGCGTGTGCCCGATGACATGCAGCGCTTGTGCAAGCGCCGGCGCGGTGATCGCTCTACCAGCAACAAGTGCGAGCGGGAAGAACGATTTGGTTTTGCTCAACATGCAACTTTCCCCGATCGGTGTGAACCTCTCGCGTATGTGCATACCGACAGGTGCGATACTGACCATGGCAATTTGCGAGTTGTCAGTACGAAAGTGGCAAGTCATGCTGCACCCATACGATGTGGTGTGTCCTGCGAAACAGCCAGTAAAAATGCAACGCCGCCCACCCCGGCAATTGCCCCGGGTAGTGGCGGTATCAATACCCGCGAGGTCGCCCGCGCTATCGGTGATGGCTCTTGGGCGTGGCCCGGCGGCGGCGTGAATCCGCGCGCGTGCGTTGATCCGCGCTTGTTGCAACTCATGCCGGGCTTTGATGCGCCGTTCTTTCAAGCCGGACTCGCCGGCTACAGCGATGCGGGTATGCGCATCATTGCAAGGCGGCACGGTTGTCCCATGTGCGTGACCGAAGCGCTGCTTGATCGCACGCTGCTCGCCGGCGGACGCGGCTTTGACAAGGCAGACCTGGGCGAACTGCACGACAATATTCCCGGCGGCAACGAAGACCACCCGCTGACATGTCAGATCATGGGCAGCGAGCCCGCCGAGATGGCGGCGGCGGCGATCAAAGCGATGGAGCAACGCAAGCGCAGCGATCGCGAATACAGGATGTTGGCGTATCAGGGTGACGAAGTGACGAAGTTACATCGTGACGAAGGGAAGACAAAGCAAATACTCCGTGCGCCCGGGGGCGAGGTGATTGGGGAGTTTGATCCAACAGAAGGTCTTGGTGATTCGCGCGACTCATGTGATCCGTTGGACCACACGTTTGGTGACGATGCATTTGTTGACGCGTCCGCGTCGGAAACTTCGTCACTTCGTCACTCCGTCACTTCGTCACTCGCCTTCCAGTGCATCGACGTCAACCTCGCGTGTCCGGTGAAGAAGATCGAGAAAAAGTCGCGCGGCGGGCATTGGTTGACGGATCCGAAGGGCGCGGTGCGATTGCTTGAAGCTGTGCGAGAAGCAGTGCCTGCGGGCGTGCCTTGCACGGTGAAGTTGCGGCGCAGTTTTGATGACACGCCCGAGATGGTGGAGAATTTCTATCGCATTTTTGAGGCCTGCTACGCGATTGGATACGCGTGGACGACCGTGCATGCGCGCACGGTGGAACAGAAGTACATCGGCCCTTCACGGTGGACGTTTTTGAAAGACCTGCGCGAGCGGCATCCGGACAAGTTGTTCCTGGGCAGCGGCGATGTGTGGGGCGTGGATGATATTTTTCGCATGATCGCGTATGCGGGCGTCAGCGGCGTGAGCGTGGCGCGCGGGTGCATTGGCAATCCGTGGATATTTCGGCAAGCGCGTGAGATGATGGCGGGCAATGCGCCCACGCAGCCGACGATTGCCGAGCAGCGCGAGGTGCTCAAGCAGCACTTTGAATTATCACTCGCGTGTACGCGGCGATTCCGGCAGCCGGAAATTGCAACCGCGATGATGATGCGGAAGTTCGGCATTCGCTTTGCAATGCACCACCCGCGCGGCGAGGATGTGCGAAGGCGATTTATCGCGGTGAAGGGAACGCAGGACTGGATGAATGTGCTGGCGGAGCATTACGTTTGAACAGCGGCGTTAGTCGCGCGGTACTTTGCGGATCAGGTGCGTGGTCACTTGCGTGAACTTGCCTGTTGTAAGCGAGCCGTCGTCGGCGAAGCGGTCGAAGGCGGTCCATCGAGCGATTGGGGAGGGATTTAAATTGATGGAGACGTTGGGCCCGTGTGTGGTCCAGAAGGATACTGGTGCGCCGGACGAGTTGACGACGTTGTTCCAATCCCACTGCCCGCCAAGGAGAGTTGGCTTCAGAAAGATTGACGTGTCAACGTAAGACGCGAAGGCGGCGTGGGTCGAGCCGGGCCCGTAGTCGTGCGGCAGCTTGCCATTCACAGCGCGATACATCTCGGCGGCGTTTTCGATTGTTCCAAAGGTTGCGAGTACCGACGTGTTGCGAGAGCGCTGGGCGGCATTCGAGAGTCTTGGCGCGGCGACAGCGACGATGATTGCGATGACAATCACGACGAAGACGAGTTCGATCAGGCTGAAGCCGCGCGCGCGCAGAGATTGCCCTCCCTCTTTCCGTAGAAGTAGCATCGGGAATCGCGGAGTGGTGGACCATACCAACCGGTGAGCGGTCTGGGTTATGCGACCGTCGCGAGTGCGTATGTGCGGACCTTGCTTCGATTAGCGAGCAACTTGCACGGGCTTAGGCTCGCTGGTGCTGGATTGGCGGACATCTTCGCGGCGGCCGGTGGGATAGGGCACGCGGCCGTGGTACATGCTGGTGATGGTGCGCGAGACGCTTTGCACGATGGCGTGGAGCTCTTTGAGCGTGAGTTCGCAGTCGTCGAATTGGCCATCGTGGAGGCGCTTGTTTGCGATATCACTAACGAGGGTTTCGATTTTTGCGGGGCTGGGTTCGCTCATGGTGCGGCAGGCGCTTTCGCACGCGTCGGCGATCATAAGAATCGCGACTTCCTTGATGCGCGGCTTGGGGCCTGGGTAGCGATAGGCGAACTCGTCGGGCATGAGTGTTTCGCCTGGTTCGTCGTCTTCGCGGGCGAGAGCTTCGAGGGCTTGGCGTTTGGCGCGGTGGTAGAAGTACTCGACGAGCGTGGTGCCGTGGTGGGCTTCGATGAAGTGGATGAGTTTGCCGGGCAAGTTGAATTCGCGGGCGAGTTCGACGCCGTCTTTGACGTGACCGACGACCAGCAGCAGGCTCATGGCGGGGCTGAGCTTGTCGTGTTTGTTGACGCCCATGGCTTGATTTTCGACGAAGTACTCGGGCTTGTTCATTTTGCCCACATCGTGATAGAGGCAGCCGACGTAGGCGAGCAGCGAGTCGGCGCCGATGGCTTCGGCGGCGGCCTCGGCGATGGTTGCGACGTTGAGCGAGTGGGTGTAGGTGCCTGGAGCGCGGAGCTGGAGTTCGCGAAGCAGCGGCTGCTTGGGGTCGCGCAGTTCGCTGAGCGTCATGCCGGTGGTGACGCTGAAGAGACGTTCGATGAGTGGGAGGACGAAGTAGGTGAGGCCTCCAACGACGAGTGCACCGGCGGCGACGAGGCCTGCGTCGATGGCGAGTTCGCGAAGGACGGGAAGCGGTTGAACATCGACTGGGCGACCGATGACGCCGAAGACGAAGACGGCAAGGACGAGACCGATGCTGGCGATGACGGTGGTGCGGACGAGGCTTTTGCGATCGCGGACTTCACGAAGTGACGCGGCGACGCAGGCGACACCGGTGACGCACATCGCGAGCGTGGTAACGCCGGCGCTGAGGGCGATGCAAGTGAGCAGGCCGTGGAGAAGGCCAAAGGCCAGAGCGGTGCGGCGGTCGTAGCCGATGCAGAAGAGCATGGCAACAAGCAGCGTGGGGAGGATGGTGATGGGCAGCAGCAGCGCGGGGGCGAGGGTGGCACCAAAGCAACTGATGGCAAGAGCGGCGAGCATGAGGACTGCGGCGCCGAGCACGCGCGATGCATTGCGGCGGATGCGAGGTGCGAAGAGCAGGGCGTAACCGGCCATGGCGCTGGCGATGCCGGCGACGGCGAGGGTGCCGCTGGTGAAGTCGAGTGCGCTGGCGAGCCAGGGGCGTGTTTCGTCGAAGGTGGCGAGTTCGTTGGCGTAGAGGTCGCGTTGTTCGCCTGTGAGGACGTCGCCTCGGCGGAAGATGACTTCGCCTCGCGGGGTGCGGACTTTGACGTCCTGCACAGTATCAGCGGCGTCTTTTTGGGCTGTGCTGGTGACGTTGACGTCGAAGGTGTAGGTTGCTTTGCCGACGTTTTTGAGGCGACTGACGACGACTTCGCGGGCGGGCTGGGTGAAGCCAGCTTCGCGGGCGACGGTGTCCATGGAGCGTTGGAGGAGTTGTTCGTTTTGCAGGTTGACGAGGTCGCTGCGGAGGACTTCGTAGGTACCGCCGCCAAGGCGCGACATGGGGAGAGGGCCTAGCGAGAGGTCGGGGGCGACGCTGATGAGGCGGATGGTTGAGTGTGTGCCCTCTTGCTGGCTGCGCTGGTAGGTTTGTGCGTCAACGACGGGGCGGAGGCGGATTTGATAAGCGAGGTCGGCGGTGCTGCGAGCCCAGCGGTCGATTTCGGATTGCTGTTGAAAACGCTCGAGGAGGAAGGCGAGCATTTCGGGAGTGAGGCCGAATTGGTTGACGACGAGCGGGTCGAGGTCGTCGATGTTTTTCGCGCTGGCGATGGTGGCGGGTAGATTTTGGACGGAGGCGACGAGGCTTTCGAGCACGCTGTCGTCGGCGACGTAAACGCGCGGGACGTTTTGGCGGGCGCGTTCGACTTGTTGGCGGGTTTGAACTTTGTCGACGGTGACGAGTTGTTCGACGCGCACGAGGCGCGTGTTGTCCATGACGCGGCCGACTTCAACCATGGGTTGGCGGCGCGACCAGAGCGCGAGCCATGAGGCGACGATGACGAAGCCGATGACGATGATGAGACCCAGACCGAGGCTGGGCTGGGTGAGCGCTTCGAGAATTCGCCAGAGGCCTGGGATGCCCAGGGCTTGTTGATTGATGGCGCGTTTGCGCGCGTGCACGCTGCGAGCGAGTGCTTCGGTTCTGCTGGTCAGTCTGGACTCTTCGCGGCTCATTGATTGGCTTGGGGCCGCCTTCGGCTGTCCAAGCGATGCGTCCTTTATGTATGCTCAGGCTTGCTTATTCATCGACCCCTCGCCGGTCTGTTCTATGGGGCGCGAGGGAGGATTGGTGGTTTCTTCGCTGGAATTGGCGGGATTTGGGCGAGAATCGGCGAAGCGTGCGCTTTGTCGGCGGCCGTATGGGCCCGTTTTGTTGTTATCGCCGTCGTCGTAGGCGCGGATGATGCGCTTGACGAGTTCGTGGCGGACGACGTCGTGTTGTTCGAAGCCGACGAAGGCGACGCCGTCAACGCGGGCGAGGCGGCGGGCACCGTCGGTCAGACCACTTTCGACGGCATCGGGCAAGTCGGTTTGGGTGGGGTCGCCCGTGACGATCATTTTGCTGCCCTGGCCCATGCGGGTCAGGAACATTTGCATTTGGCCGCGGGTGCTGTTTTGGGCTTCGTCGAGAATGACGACGCTGTGGTTGAGGGTTCGGCCGCGCATGAAGGCGAGGGGGACGACTTCGACGACGTCGTTTTCCATGAAGCGGCGGACGGTGGCGAAGTCCATCATGTCGTTGAGGGCGTCGAAGAGTGGGCGGAGGTAGGGGTTGACTTTGTCGCGCAGATCACCGGGCAGGAAACCGAGGCGCTCGCCGGCTTCGACGGCGGGGCGCGTGAGGACGACGCGCTTGACGCGGCCTGAGCGCAGCAGGTGAACGGCGGCGGCGACGGCGAGGTAGGTTTTGCCGGTACCTGCGGGACCGAGGCCAAAAACAAGGTCATTTTCGCGGATGGCGCGGAGGTAGGCGAGCTGGTTGGCGGTGCGAGGGCGGACGGGTTTGCCGCCTACGTAGACGTTGAGGCGCTGCTCCCACTGGTCGAAGTCTTCTTCTTCCATGGCGGGGGTGTCGATGCCGAATTGGGGCGTGTCAGAGTTGGGGTCGGTTGCGTCGCGAGGG
>VYLN01000037.1_pt1 | contig 31917 bp, 21 predicted proteins | sample 5109471 | NCBI WGS metagenome assembly VYLN01 (sample SAMN12291806, study PRJNA351875) | freshwater metagenome | isolation source: freshwater lake | place: USA: Michigan, Lee Lake | collected 2013-08-06 | reverse complement strand
CATTGCTCTGGTCGGCATCCTCGCTGGCCTGACCCACTCTGCGATTCACGAACCACTCAAGCTCAAGCCCGATGCACCGCCGCCACTCGTCCTCGGCACGAGCAACACGCCCGCCATATCGCCCGACGCGTCCCAGGCCGTCACGCTGGGACTGGACATCACCCTCGACCAAGCCAAGCAACTGGTTGACGCTGGCGCCCACGTCGTCGACGCGCGCTCGCGCGAAGAGTTCGAAGCTGGACACATCGCCAACTCCTTCTGGCTCCCTGCCAATCTGTTCTACGAAGGCAAAGCCCAAGACGCACTCAACTTCATGGACCCCAACACCCGCATCGTCATCTATTGCGGCGGCGGAGCCTGCGACGCCAGCCACAACACCGCCAAAATGCTGCAAGAAAACGGCTACAAACTCACCCATGTCTTGACTGATGGCTATCCCGCCTGGTCCGCCGCCAACTACCCCACCGCCACGGGCAAACCCTTCTACGAAAACTAACCGCGCGAAGGACTCAACACCATGAACGACAAAACCCCATCTGCCACCGGCTGGCTCTCACTCCTCTGCCGCGTTCTCCTGGGCGGCCTCTTCATTTTCGCAGGCACACTCAAACTCGCCAAACCCCAAGGCTTCGCCGACAGCATCATGGGCTTCAAGATGCTCGACGTTGACGCCCACTCGCACATCATCATCACGATGGCATATGTCATCCCCTGGACTGAAATCATCGCTGGCACCTGCCTCGTGCTGGGCTTGTGGGCCCGCGCCAGTGCTGGCGTCATCACTGCGATGCTCACCGCCTTCATCGCGGGCGTTGTCAGCGTCATCCTGCGCGGCATCGACACCAAATGCAGTTGCTTTGGCGAACTCGAATGGCCCTGCACAGGCGGCGTGGGCTGGTGCCAAGTCATCCGTAACTGTGTCATGATCGCCCTGGCCATCCCCGTCTTTATCTGGGGTGCGGGTAGCCTCGCGGTTGACCGGCCCAGCAACACGTAGTCTGCGGCCTCTACCAAGCCCATTGTCCACAATAACTTACATATCGCTCGCAAAGCCCCTTTGTCCGCTTCTCCACCGCCGCCTATCATCCCTTCCCTCATCGCCCACTCGCGACTGCTTGGCACGGTGCCGACTTCGCCCAAGCGGGCCACTGTCCACGACGAGGGTCCGAGGTTTCCATGAGCAAGTTCCAGCGTTTCGGCAATCCCACCAAGCCCCGCATCACCAACACCAATGCCAAGGGCACCGTCATCGTTGACTGGAAGGATGTCGAAAACCTCCGCCGCCTGATGAGCCCCAATGGCAAGATCCTGGGCCGCAAGCGCCTGAGCACCAGCGCCCGCGAACAACGCATGCTCAGCCAAGCCATCAAGCGCGCCCGCTTCATGGCACTGCTGCCTTACACCAGCGCGACGCTCTGAACGCATTACGCACAGAGCCTGTAACTCACAATCGAGAAATAGAAAACGCCCCGCATGACGGGGCGTTTTTTCATTCGCAGTTTGCCTTACAAATCACTCCACCAACCGACTCACTCCACCGGCTCAAGCTCACGCTCTCGGTGCTGCATTTGTGCCTTGAGCCTTGCCAAGATCGAGCTATGCATCTGGCTCACTCGGCTTTCGCTTAAATCCAGCGTCGCGCCGATTTCCTTCATCGTCATGCCTTCGTAGTAATACAGCACGATGATCAGCCGCTCGGCCCGGCTCAGACCCTTGGTCAGCAGTTCCTTCAGGTCCTTGCCTTGCATTTCCGTCAGCGGATTCGCCTGGCTTTCATCGCGAATCACATCAATCTCACGCACCTCGCGGCCACTGCCATTGTCGCTGGCAAATGTCCGAGCGCTCAGGCTTCGCGTCGTCACAGCCTTGCTATCGCGCGTCAGCTTGTCAAACTCTTCGCCATCCACGCCCAGCGTGTTCATGACTTCAAGCTCAGTCGCTGGCCGACCTTCGCGCTTCTCGATCTCCTGCCGGGCCTGGTCCACCTTGCTGCTGCGATGCCGCACCAAGCGAGGCACCCAGTCCATGCTGCGCAGCTCATCGAGAATCGCCCCGCGAATACGCGGCGCACAATACGTCTCGAATTTCACCTTGCGCTCAAGGTCAAATGCGTCAATCGCGTCCATCAGTCCGAAGACGCCCGCGCTCATCAAATCCTCCACGTCCACCTCGTCCGGCAGGCGCGTGTGGATTCGTTCCGCGTTGTAGCGGACGAGCGGCAGGAACTTCTCCATGAGAAAATTGCGAATGTCTTCGTCACGCGTGGCTTGGTACTTCACCCACACCGTGTTGATAGCCATCCGATCGAACTTGGTCTTCACTTTCACTTCGCCGTTGATGCGCGACGCGCACCACTGCGACCGTGTTCCGCGAATGCCGGCTTTGACGCTGGCCATGGTCCTCTCCTTGAACCTTGAATTTGTCGGTCTTCCCCGAGCAGGAAAACCATCTGCCTTCCGCGATCCATGCGTCGGGCACACCTTGGGCTTCATCCTTGAAACTTCAGGTGGCCCGAGTATACCGAACGCTCCGACGTTTGTGCAAGCCCTCTTTCGAGTTCATGCACTTTTTCACACGTTTTTCGCATCATTGTTCAGCAGGCTCATACCCCCCCATCCCCACCTATAGCGCGACCCTTGCCCCCACCACCACCCGTAGTAGTTTGCGCGTCGCCATTCGCAATACGCAACAATTGCGGAATCGCCTTGCTTGCCTCGTACGCCGCGTTGTGCTCTCGCACCAGCTTCTCCAGAACGCTCCCCGCAATCGATCCCACGAAGTGACACACCACAATTGCCGCCAGTCCACGCGACAGGGTCGCCGTCGCGGACATCTCCCACAGCAGCCCGCTGACACAAGCGACAGCGAACCCGGCGAGCCCAAACATCGCTCCCGACGACCTCACTAAATCAAATCGCACGTTCTTCATAGGGGTGCCGTCCGCAAATCCAGCTAACGCCCGCGTCATCGAACCAATCGAAACTACAGTTCACCAATCTGCCTCAATTTCTTGAAATATCCTCAACGCAAATTCGGGGCCAATCGAGGAAGCCCGCCCGTCCCGGCTGGACGCACGAAAACCCGCATGCCGCCATGTGCCACTTCATTCACATTGCCGTCCCATCTTCCCACGCCAACTGGTTCAACCAGCAAACCTGGCCCCATTTCAGCCATGCGCCGGCCCACATCCCCAAATCTCATCCCCTTTATCCCCACACGCGAGCATTGTGCTTCCATACGACGCCCGCGAAAGGCTGCGCTTGTGGCAGTTACGACCCTCCGCGAGTAAAGCCCGCCACCGACTTCGACCAGATTATTCAGAAGTACCTCGCCAAAGGCTGGTCACAGAGCAAAGCCCATCGCGCAGCTCGTCAAGTAATTGAAAATACCGGCCCTGCCGCGCCGGGCACCTTCCGTGACCCAATCCCCACTGTGATCGCTCAGATCGTTGCAAGCGTCGGCGCATGCGCCGTCCTTGTCGAATGGCCCTGTACCAAAGAGGACAAAACCTCGATGTATCCCGGCAAGGGCGATGTGCGCTGCACCCTCGCCGAGTTCCAAGCCACGTGCATCTTGGAGGGTCGGCTCTATCTTGTCAGACCTTAATGCGAGGCCGCTCGTCCGCATGCTACCCAAAGCGCACGAGACTTCCTCGATAGCCACAAGAACGGGTACTCGCCCTCAGCCCTAGCAACTCACCTCAAACATCCGCCGCGACTGCCCGCCGTTGCCCACCGCAAACTCCATCGTCTTCGCGCACTTGGGGCATCGCGCCACGTAACAGGTCGCGTCGGGATTGCGAAACACCTTCTGGTACGACGCCGCGCACTTGAACCACACCATCAGGAACGGCTTTCCGGATGCGTCGGTTCTTTCACGTCCCTCTTGCGGCTTGTCGCTGCGGGAAGGCTGCCGGAACGCATCATCGCCCGCGATGATGTCCAGCGGAATACGTAGCGGCTTGGCTCGTCGAGAATCGCTCACGCGAAATCAATCGGCGACATGGGCATTGGTCGATGAGTATGGGCTGGGCTAGCTTGGCTTGCTTGTCCGTCCGAGTTCATCGCACTTTTCCACAATTGTCGGCTGGAGGTCAATAAATACCTGGCATACACCAAACATTGCGCTCACAACATTTGAAGCCGCAAGGAACTTGCGTTATGCTTGTGACCACTACCTTTTCCCCTCTACGCTGTCGTTAGTCTTTTCACCGGTTTCTTCCGGCCTCATTCATGAGTGCACTGCCTACCAACCCGTCTCGCCCCGATCTCACGCCCGCGCGCGTGACCGGTAGCGGCACGCCGTCGGTGCAGTCCTCGGTCACAATCCTGAACAATCTTCCGTCCGCCAGCTCGCCCATCGGCCTCATCGCTGGCGGCGGCGGCCTGCCCATGCTCATCGCCAAGAACCTGCGTGCCGCAGGCCACCCGGTGCATGGCCTGGGCCTTGCCGGCCAGTTTGACAACGACCTGCCCAACCTGTGCTCGACCTTTCGCGAAGTCGGCGTGCTACGCCTTGGAAGCTGGGGAAAAACCCTCAGCCGCATGGGCGTTCATCACGCAATCATGGTGGGCAAGGTTGACAAAGCCAAGCTGATGTACGACCCGATGCGGCTGTTCAAGCACCCGCCGGATCTTGCAACCGTCAAAGGCTGGTACAAAACGCTCCGCAAAGATCGCCGCAGCCACGCGCTGCTTCGCGTCGTCGCCGACGAGCTTGATCGCTGGGGCGTGCAACTTCTCGACAGCACCGCGCCCATTCCCGACGAAATGAGCACGCGCGGCATCATGACGCTCACGCAGCCCACACCGCAGCAACGCGGCGACATCGACTTCGCCTGGCCCACGATGAGCCACTTGCTGCGGCTCGACATCGGCCAAAGCATCGCCGTGCGCGATCGCGACATCATCGCCGTCGAAGCTATCGAAGGTACCGATCGCATGATCGAGCGCGCCGGTCGCCTCTGCCGCCTCAAGGGCTGGACGCTGTGCAAAGCGGCTCGCCTGGGCCACGACAAACGCAGCGACGTTCCCACCGTGGGCGTCAACACCATTCGCACGCTGCACGCTGCTGGTGCTGGATGCCTCGCGCTGGCCGCGGGTGAAGTCATCATGCTCGAGAAAGACGAGATGGTTCGTCTTGCCGACAAATTCGGCATCGCCATTGTGGGCGTTGAACCGCTGCAAGAAACCGAGCGCGAACTCGCACTCGCCGCCGACACCATCGCCGAACTCAAACTCCCCGTGAATGCACGCAGCAAGCGCGTTGATTCCGGTGGAACAGGCTTTTAGCCGGTTCGCGAATGTCTGGCGATCCAGTCAATCCTTACGTCTCTCGCGGCGGCCTGAAACTCCAGCACGCCCTGCGTGAGTTCGCCCTGAACATCACCAACTTCACCTGCGCCGACTTCGGCTGCAGCACAGGCGGCTTCACGCATTGCATGCTGCTGCACGGAGCCGCAAAGGTTTACGCCATCGACACCGCGTACGGCGAACTCGCATGGATACTTCGCAAAGACCCGCGCGTTGTCGTGATGGAACGCACCAACTGCCTGCACGCTAAGCCGCCACGTGAAGTTGTTGACGCAACCGGCGTCGATCTCATCACCATCGACGCAAGCTGGACGCCCCAGCGACTGGTCCTGCCCGCCGCGAGCAAATGGCTCAAGCCCATGGGCCTCATCATCACACTCATCAAGCCTCACTACGAACTCAAGGACCTGGGCGAAGCCCTCCCCCGCGGCGGCGTGCTGGAAGAATCGCACGCTGAGCGCGTAGCGATGGAAGTTTCGCAACGCATCGGCGCGAAGGCCTGTGTGAAGAGTCCAATCACGGGTGGGGCGGGGAAGAGCAAGGGGAATGCGGAGTGGTTGGCGCTTGTCGACGCCAGCAGCGCAGGTGGCCCAGGCTTTTAGCCTGGGCGAAGCATCTGCAATCACGTCCACCGCAATTTGTCTACTTCAGCGCCTCCGCAAACACATGCAACCGGTGCCCCTTCGCCACGAGCCCATGCTCCTTGCACAACCGCTCGCGCAGCGCAATCAGTTCCGGTGCATCCACCACCACAATCTCGCCCGTATCCAGCCGAATGATCAAGTCCGCTGGCGTTTTGCCATATGTCACTTGGTAATAGCTCTGCTCTTCGGTCACCAGCACTCGCTGCACAATGCCCGCATCCATCAGCAGCCGCAGCGTGCGATACATCGTGGCCTTACTCACGCCAAATCCCGCGGCGCGCACATGCTCCATCGCCTGCTCGGCGATAAACGGAGCCTCAAAACTCAGCACACTGTGCAGCACCTGCGCCCGCTCAGGCGTGTACTTGAGCCCCTCGGCCTTGAGCTTGCGCCGAAACACTGCACACAGCGGCTCGATGATCTCCAGCGTCTCCGCGAGTACATCGGCCTGCGTGTTGGCTTGCAGATGGGCTTGCACATTTGCCGAATTCTTCGGCTGAAGTTGTCGTTTCCCAGTCGTCATGCATCGTGCCGCATCGCATCAAGCCGCACGCGAGTACTGTAGTGACGCTTGCAAACCAGCGACACGCCCAATTCGGACGCTCCGTCAGGCTTGCAAAGCCCGCAGCCGACACATTCACTCATTTCCACCCGCGTCACGCTCATCGCTCTCGCGTGCATCTTGCTCGGCACCGCCGCCTTTGCGGCACTGGGCTCGTCGCTCGCTTGGGGCACCTTCACCATCATCGAACGCTGGATCACGCCCGGCGGCTTCGCAACGCTCTACATCGTGAGCGCGTTTGGCTTGGGCACAGGTCTCTCGCGATTGACGCAAGGCAAGCGATTCTCGAACGTCGTTCATCTCTCTGGCCTCGTTCATATCGCACTCGGCCTCGCCGCGCTACTCACACTCTCGCACGCGGCAGGCGCATTGGGTCTCTTGAACCGTCATTCCGGCCCATTCATCGCGTGGGTACTACTCACACCAGGGCTCGCGCTCACCGTCTTTCACAGCCGCAAGTCCATGGCCGCTCTCCGCGCCCAGCCCACCGCCGACACGCACGCGCATGCAAACACGTTCTTTCTCACAACGCGCTACGCCATTCCCGGCGCAATCGCCGCGGGCGTCTTGCTCGCGGCCGCCTGCCTGCCGCCCGGTGTTGTCTGGCGCAGCGAATTCGGCGGCTTTGATTCTCTCAGTTATCACTTGCAACTACCAAAAGAATGGCTGCTCACGGGCCGTATCGAGACACTTCCGCACAACGTGTACTCAGGCCTGCCCAGTTATCTCGAAGCTGCATTCACGCATCTCGCGTGGCTTCGTGCGCCCAGTTTCACCGCCGCGGCTCCAGGCATCCTGGACGACGCAGGCATGAGCCTCATCGCCGCGCAGCAGTTGCACGCACTGCTCGCGCTACTTGCCTGCGTCGTCGCTGCACGCGTTGCCCACGCCATCGCCATCCGACTCAACGCCGACGATCCGCGCGCCGCCGCTGGCCTCACGTTTTCGCTGCTACTGCTCACCCCTTGGACACTCGTCACCGGCTCGCTCAGTTACAACGAACAAGGCGTCGCGCTTTTTGCGGCATGCATCGCCCTCGTGCTGCTGAGCAAAACCGCACCGATTATTCGCACAATCCTCATCGCCCTCTTCGTCGGCATCGCCGCGAGCATCAAGCCCACCGCCATTCTCTTCGTGGGCTCGCCCGCCGCTCTCATCCTGCTTGCCCAGTTGCGTCGCGAGCACCCCGCAATCATCGCCAAGGCTCTCGTGCTGGGCACACTCATCGGCACACTCACGCTCGCCCCGTGGATGCTTCGCAACGCCGCTGCCACAGGCAACCCAGTCTTCCCCTTCGCGGCCTCGCTCTTCGCCAACGATCAACAAGGCACCGGCTGGTGGAACGAAGAGCAAGTCGCTCGCTTCAAACAGTCGCACACCTTCACCGGCTCGCTCGCCGAGCGTGCGAAACTCACGATTTTCCCCGACAATAATGACCCAGTCCGCCCATCCTGGCGCGGCATCACGAATCCTCAGTGGGGCCTGCTCATCATCGCTGGGTTGCTCGCTACTGCGACTTGTTGTGTCATCTCACACCGCCGCGACCGCACTGCCCGCAGCATCGCCACAGCCATTTTCATCACACTGGTCGCTCAGTTCCTGCTCTGGCTCTTCGCTACGCACATTCAAAGCCGCTTCCTCCTGCCACTCGCCCTTCCGTGTGCTCTCGCGCTGGCCACATTGCTCGCCCTCACACGCTCGGCCCCGCCGCGAGCCTTACTTGCGATCGCACTCTTGCTCATCCAATCCACGTTCTTCATCCGCGCCCTCATCATCGAAAACGAACACGGCCCGGCCTCCGCACTACTCGTGCTTCCGACGGATTTTGCGGGTTTGCCCGCAGACACACGCATCCCCGCCGATCAACTCTCGCCGCAAGCCTTCGTCAATCGCGAACTCCCTATCGACACACGCGTGCTGCTCATAGGCGACGCTGCGCCACTCTATTTCGCTCGCCCCACGCTCTACTCCACCACGTACGACACCAACCCGCTCTTCACGCTTCCCAACGCTAAACACGACGACGCGTCAACCTGGACCCCCGCACTCCGCATCGCCGGCATCACGCACGTACTCATAAACCTCGGCGAACTTGACCGCTACCGCCGCAGCAACTTCCTCGACCCGCGCCTCGACATGGGCCGCGTGCAGACATGGGCGACGGAGCTGGGCAAACCCATCATGACTTGGGGAAACGGCATCGCGCTGTTCGAGTTGAATCGTTGACGACCAAGTTTCTGAAAGATGACAAACCACTCAACGCTACACCACACAGTATGAAGCGTTCAATCAAAAAGGTTCTGCTCAACTCGCACCGCGCGACACAACTAACGGCACGCAGTACTCCGCCGTCGACGTGCGCCGTACATGAATAAGCCCGCTCCCAGCACGACGCACGGTGCTGGTGCAGGTACAACGGCTGCCACGCGGAAGCCGTACTGAGAGGTTGGTATGTTGGGATATTCGCCGCCATACCCAGATGCTTGTTCGAGAATCATAACGCCCAGACTTGGCGAACTGCTTCGGTACGAGCCATCAAACCTCCGCACACGGTCCGCACCGCCTTGCAGAACGATCACATCCTCAAGCCACTCGCCGCTGCCGCCCGCAACATCAATCAGTCCCCAAGGACTTCTTGCCGAATACGCCCCAAGTTGCACCGTGTACGGGTCGGCAAAATCACCGAACGCTCCGCCGCGTACCCACCCCGCGTTCGCGTTGGTGAGTTGTCCATTCACCATCGCGCCCGGCGGCCCATAAACATACCGCGTGTCACTGCTGTTGCTGTACACCCACCAACCGCCAACGCTGCCATCTGCGTTGATCTTGTTGGGGTCATAGTGCGCGGCTTTCATCCACTCGTTTTGAGTCGGTATGAAATACCTCGCGCCCGGACTGCGTGCCGCCTGGTCCGTCCATGTCCGCACATCGCCTGGCGTCGATTCGCCAAACGTGCTGACGTCGTACGCGCCCGACAAAAACGCATTGCGGTCCAGCGACTTGCCGTTGTGCAACCAGTTGCAATACATCGCCGCCATCCGCCAACTGATATCACCAACCGGCAACAGAGCACTCTGCGCAGTGGTGGTCCATCGCTGGCCGCCGGGCGTGTTGGGCGTTGTGCCAATGCCACCCCAAAACTGCGGCACACGCACAAACGGCAGCCGCTCCGACGCTGGCCGGTCATACGCCGCATTGAAAAACTCGACCCACTGCGCGCTCGTTACCTCTGAGCGCCCGATGCGATACTCGTAATCAACCACGCCCGACGCATCACCCAGCGGCACACCAGGAGGCGCAACCCAAGGCCGATTGCCGGGCGAAGTGATCGTGACCAGATCGATGCCTGTGACGGGGTCAATCTCGGCGGCGGCCGCAAACGCCGACACGCACAATGTGCAAGCGCCGAGGACGATATTTGAATGCACAATCATCCGGAGTACATGCATGCGACGCCCCTTTACCTGCACAGCGAGAACGCGGGCACTACAGCATGACACATCATGGACAGAAAACCAGTTGAATTGAGAATTTGTATGGGTCGGTCGAGCTGCGAAGCGTCGCTACTCGGATGCAGTCTGCCAACTCAAAGCACGAGAGACGGACAGTTTCCGACACCAACTGACACGCGACGCCGCGGACGGCCAGCAACAGCACACGGGTCAAGGATCGATACTTGCTCCATGCAGCTCATGGCGATACGGACAACCACAATCGTTCATCACCGCAATCGCCGAAGAAGCCACAGAAACAAAGAAACTCGTGCGAACGAGAGAACTGATGCAGAAGCAGAACAAAAACGAAAAGAGCCCTGCCTGGTTTACCAGACAGGGCTCAGAAGTCGGCGATGACCTACTTTCCCTCAGAGAAGTATCATCGGCAGCGAAAGCTTAACTGCTGTGTTCGGGATGGGAACAGGTGTTTCCTTTCGCTTATACTCACCGACAATCCAGCGGACATGCTTTTCAGCATGTCTGCCGGCTTGATAGCCGGGACAGACGACATATGAACATTGAACAAGAACTCTTACAAGAAACTTGAAACAAGAATCAGCTGCAGTTGCAGGCGAAGGAAGCGATGAAGCGCGAATCACGAAGTTGCACACGCAGAAGCGTGATGCAGAATCGCGACGGCTGGTTGGCGTGACCATCGACCGTTAGTACCGCTCAGCTACAGGGCCTTTCAGCCCGTACACATACGGCCTATCAAGCAGGTAGTCTCCCTGCGGTCTCAGACCAAACCTCATCTTTGGAGGGGCTTCACGCTTAGATGCTTTCAGCGTTTATCCCTGCCGAACGTAGCTACCCAGCTGTGCATTTAGCAATGCAACTGGATCACCAGGGGTTCGTCCAACCCAATCCTCTCGTACTAAGGTTGACTTCCATCAAGTTTGGAACGCCCACAACAGATAGGGACCGACCTGGCTCACGCCGGTCTGAACCCAGCTCGCGTACCACTTTAACTGGCGAACAGCCAGACCCTTGGGACCGCCTTCAGCCCCAGGATGTGATGGGCCGACATCGAGGTGCCAAACCGCTCCGCCGCTATGGACGCTCGGGAGCGATCAGCCTGTTATCCCCGGGGTACCTTTTATCCGTTGAGCTACGACCCTTCCACACGGGATCGCAGGATCACTAGAGCCCTCTTTCGAGACTGTTCGACCCGTCGGTCTCACAGTAAATCCGGCTTGTGCTCTTACACTCGACACACGGTTTCCATCCGTGTTGAGCCGAACTTTGCGCTCCTCCGTTACTCTTTTGGAGGAGACCGCCCCAGTCAAACTACCCAGCGCGCACTGTCCGTTGCCCAGATAATGGGAATCAACGTTAGACCACAAACCAAGCCAGGGTGGTATTTCACCTGTGCCTCTTCCCAGACCGGAATCCGGGCGTCAAAGGCTCCCACCTATGCTACGCAGTCTAAGCTCGTGGTCAATACGGGCCTATAGTGAAGGTCCACGGGGTCTTTCCGTCTTGCTGCGGGTAGGCGGCATCTTCACCGCCACTACTATTTCACCGAGTCGGTCGTGGAGACAGGAGTCCAGTGATTACGCTATTCATGCGCGTCGGAACTTACCCGACAAGGAACTTCGCTACCTTAGGACCGTCATAGTTACGGCCGCCATTCACCGGTGCTTCGGTCGCGAGCTTCTCTTTCGATGACCCACTTCCTTGACATTCCGGCATCGGGCAAGCGTCACTCTGTATACGTCGACTTGCGTCTTAGCACAGAGCTGTGTTTTTGATAAACAGTTCCCAGACCCTTTTCTCTGCGGCCTTCCGTGAGGAGAGGCCCCCCTTATTGCGAACTTACGGGGTTAACTTGCCTAGTTCCTTCACGACCGTTCTCTCGCGCGCCTTAGGCTATTCGCCTTATCCACCTGTGTCAGTTTTGGTACGGGCTATGCACCTGTATTTCTAGTCACCATCTCGTCTCACATCGGCCACAAGGGCCTGCCAATCTGTTAAGGCCGTGAAACTCGACAATGCGTCCTTGGTGCTGGCTCAGGAATATTGACCTGATGTCCATCGACTACGCCTTTCGGCCTCGTCTTAGGTCCCGGCTAACCCTGGGCGGACGAACCTTCCCCAGGAAACCTTGGATATATGGCGATCGGGATTCTCACCCGATTAATCGTTACTCAAGCCGGCATATTCACTTCTTCGCGCTCCACGAAACTTTTCAGTATCGCTTCACCGCTGCGAAGAACGCTCTCCTACCGCTCCTTACGGAGCCCACAGCTTCGGCTCTCTGCTTATTCCCGATCATTATCGGCGCTGAATTCCTCGTCCAGTGAGCTGTTACGCACTCTTTAAATGGTGGCTGCTTCTAAGCCAACATCCTGGATGTCACAGCAATTCAACTTCCTTTCGAACTGAGCAGAGATTAGGGACCTTAGCTGGTGATGAGGATTGTTCTCCTCTTGACGATGGATATTGTCACTCACCGTCTATCTCCCAGAATTACACACGTGGTATTCGGAGTTTGGTTGGTTCGGCTAGCCGGTAGGCCGCTCAAACCATCCAGTAGCTCTACCCCCACGTGCTACTTTCTGAGGCTAACCCTAAAGTTATTTCGGAGAGAACGAGCTATCTCCCAGTTTGATTACACTTTGAGTCCTCCCGTCAGTTCATCGGAGACCTTTTCAACGGTCACCCGTTCGACCCTCCAGGCGGTGTTACCCGCCCTTCAGTCTGACCAACGGTAGATCACAAGGTTTCGCGTCTACTCCGTACGACTTAGCGCCCTTATCAGACTCGCTTTCGCTCCGCCTCCGGCCCGTTGGGCCTTAGGCTCGCCGTACAGAGTAACTCGCCGGCTCATTATGCAAAAAGCACGCCGTCATCCCGAAGGACTCCGACCGCTTGTAAGCGCACGATTTCAGCTCTCTTTCACACCGCTCGACGCGGTTGTTTTCATCGTTCAGTCGCCTTACTTGTTCACTATCGGTCATCAAGTAGTATTTAGCCTTGGAGGGTGGACCCCCCATCTTCAATCCGGGTTTCCCGAGCCCGAACCTAATCTATGGGCTCACCAGTTTCCAACTACAGGACTTTCACCTTCTTCGGTCGCACATTCCAATGCGTTCGTAGTTCCACTGGCTTATTCGCTTTCGCTCGCCGCTACTCACGAAATCGCTGTTGCTTTCTTTTCCTGCAGGTACTGAGATGTTTCAGTTCTCTGCGTTCGCTCCATAGTCCCTATGCATTCAGGACTAGGTACTCTTTCGAGTGGGTTGCCCCATTCGGATATCACAGGATCACAGCCTGGTTGCCGGCTCCCCTGTGCTTTTCGTAGGCTCCAACGTCCTTCATCGCCTCTTGATGCCAAGACATCCGTCGTGCGCCCTTGTTCGATCACGCCAACCGGACGTCGAAAATTCCCTCATCTCCAGACTTGCGTCCTTCAACTTGGTTCACTTCGCGGCCAGCTGGTTTTTCGTCGTCCCGGCATATGTTCGGGACGAATCAGTTTTCTACGGCTGTCTTGCGACAACCGCTTTCTACCGACAACTCAGCCATTTTTACGCGCTACATCTATCTTACTTTGCCATTTGTTACTGCAGCTTCCTCCTGGCGACTCCCTGCCAGCACGTCACATTGGGTAGCGTGCTGATTGCAGAACCGGCAGTTTCCAGCAACCCCTGTTATTCACAGTGGTCACCTTTCGCTCCGATACCAGGAGGAGACATGTCGTCTGTCTTCGGTTTTCAAAGATCAGGCCTTGTGTTTCCCATCACTGGGGCTCACTCGGCTAGTTTCCCAACCCGTTTTCAACCTTGCGGCAGAAACGAGTGGGAGAAGATACTAGGTTTCGATCCGTCAGGGTCAAGCAGCTTGACCCCTCAATTTTCATCACTTTTGTACACTCAGTCCCTAAACCCTTTCTGAACGGCGGCTTAGCCCCCACCGCCACCCGGCGGCGGTTGGACGCCTGGACGAGGCGGACGCCCACCCGGCGGGGGTGGAACATCCGTTGATTCCTCTTTGCCTTGCCGCTCGCCAAGCTCGGCATTGGCCGACAATCGCTTGTAAAGCTCGCTCAGCCGCACAGCCTCGGGGCCGGTGCTCATCACCGAATTGGTCTGATCACGCAGCACAGCGTGCGTACGCACCACTGGGTTGTTGTTGCTATCCAGGCCGGGAACCTGCCGAATCCCGAGGAAAATTGACGGAACCGTCAGCAAACGCGACTCTGGCGGTGCAATCGTGCCTGGGCCACGGTCAATCGCGGCTCCTGCCGCTGGTTTTTCAGGCTCGCCAGGGTCGTTGGGCGAACTGACTCGCCGACCACCACCGTCAGGAGGCATCCCATCGCGCTCACGCCGCGGATCAACGCCGCCTGGGGCTTGCGGCAGCTTGCCCGCCGCAACATCAGCCTTCAACTTCTCAAAATCAAAGAAATTCGGCAGCATCGCAGGCAGTTTCGCCGTCCCACGGAAACCGTCACCGGGCTCAACCGATGCCGAAGCCTTGCGGTAGTATCCGTAGTAAAACTCAAACAACTGCGCACTGGCAGTTGGCCTACCCGTCAGCGGATCGTTGCCTGCGCTCACGATAAAGAACTCACTATTGCGATCAACCGGCACAACCTTGGTCCACTCGCTCCACGCACTGGTCAGCAGACTCTGCTCCGCCAGTGCCTTTTGCGACTCTTGCAAGCCCCGGCCAAACAGCGGATTGTTCATCACAATGCGGACGCGGTACTTGTACTCCGCGCCAGGCTCAGCCGTCAGGTCATGCGCGAACACCTTCAAGTCGCTGCGCACAATCCAAGGCCGCTCATCAACTGCCGCCGGCTGCGTGCCGTCGGTATCGCTGCCGTGCGTCTTATCGCCCAGCACCTTCAGCCGATCGACCAGCTTCTTGCGTTCGTCTTGCAGCCGCTTGATCGCCCGCTCGCGATCCTGCTCGGGCCCCTTGTCGTCGCGCTTGTCTTGCGTCGGCGCTTCGCGTCCACCCCCGCCCTTGCGTCCGCCGCCTGAATCCTCGCGAACCGGTGGCCGCTCGTTGTCTTTGGGTGCCGCTTGGAATCGCCGTAGCGCCTTGTCGATCTCCGCAACGCGGTTCTTGCTGCGCCGAATCTCGCGCGCATTGGGGTCTTCATCCGTCGAAACCACCATCTCCGCCGGCGGTGCCCATGCAGGACCGGCAATCGTGCGATAGAACTCAGGCCGCAGCACATCTTCGGCTGCAACCGTCACTTCTTCGACCATGGGAGGCACATCGCCCGCGCTGCGAACGTCGTCTTTCCACACCTGAATAAACGAGGGCCGGCCTGGCATGGGCGGCACCACGCTCACAGCCTTGTCTTCCGCAGGCGTCTTGCCATCGGCGCCACGAACCACCATCCGCTCGACTTCCACGCCCACAATCGCAATCGTCGGTACGCCGGTCGCGACATCGCGCCACCAGCTCTGCGGCATGGGTTCCAAGGGACCGGTGCCGTCTGGGTCGGTCCCCAGAAGTTCTGCCACTTGCGCACCGCTAAAGGTCGCTTCCACGCTCACGCTCGCCTTGTCAAAGGGCTGCTGCGGAGGGAGCAAATTCGCCAGTTCGGGCAAGCTTGCCGCTTCCACCGGGTCAATGGTCGCGCGATAGCTCGCCGCTACCACCGCCGTCGGCGCGGCAATGGCGGGCAACGCAAACTGCGAATTCGCAACTTGCACCGCTGGCCCAGCCACGCGCATGCGCGGGGCAGGTCCCAGTGCCGTCCCAGCGCTCGAAACCGCCGGAGCCGAGGCTCCGAGCTTTAGCTTGCTCGCCAGATCCACGCTCGGAATCTCCGGCAGCTTGGGCTGCGTGGCTTCAATCCGGCTACGAAGCTTGTCCGCCTCGCCCTTCACAGGCCCAAAGGCGTCCGCCGGCGCGACGGTCTGATTGCCGACCTTCACTTCGGCCTTCTGCAAGAAGAGCTGCCACACCAGGCCCCCAGCCAGTGCGATGCCGCACAGGCCCAGGACGCCCTTCTCGATGTGCTGCTCCCAAGGCTTGATTCCCTTGAGTTTCATGTCGTATTCCTCTGCTGCTACGGCGCACCGCGCCGGGGTTTTCGTTCCAAAGTGTGCCCGAACCGTGTCTACAAATTCAGCCTTACGCTGGCGGAGCCGCTTCCTCAACCTTCATGCCCAAAGCCTTGCGCAGCTCCTCGGGCATCATCGGCACCAGCCAGCTCTTGAGCCAGATGCTCTCAATCTCAATGTTCGCACGCACCACGTGCTCATCGCCGTAGTAATACCCGTCGGCCAACGCCGCCCAGGAATCAACTTCGGTCAGATCAAGGTCCGTCACGCTCATGTAATTGGTCTTGGCAATGGCCGCCAGAAACTCATTGAGCCTTGCCGACGAAACCACGCACGTCAGCTTGGCCCGACGCACTTCGTACACGTCATTCCACCCGCCGCGAACGCGACCGGTGATCGACTTGCTCTTGTCCAGCGGCACCATGCCCGCCGGCACATCGCTGGTAGGAGCAGTCTCGGGTTCCGCCGCTTGCAACGCATCCAACTCCGCATCGCCCGAGCCCTTCTTATCAAGCTCCAAAATCTTCTCGGGCATCAAAATCTCGATGCGTTCGATGCGCTTCACCACACCCTTGTCAATGCCCACGGGCGACGTCGCGGTGCCCTGATTCGCCAGTCGAACCGACGTCAGCAAGTCGCTGAGAAGCCACAAATCCCACTGCTTCAAGAACAACTGCGGCCGCTTGAGTTGCTCGGGCGCGATGCGTTCGAACGCAATTGCGCTCAGCTCATCCTCGTTCGTGGTTCTGCCGCGATTGCGACCCTGCGAGCCGGGCGTTGAGGCACTCGCCCGCGTCAGGGCATCCATCGTCATGTAAACGCCCAAACTGCGAGCCCGCGCCTGCAACTCCGCGAGCCGACGATCCTGCAACTGAGCCTTCAGTTTCAATCCTTCTTCTTCCGTTAATCCGCGCGCGTTGCTCGTGATCTTCTCCACTTCACGCGTCCGCATGTCGCGAATTGTCTCTTCCAGCCGCTGAGCCTCCAGAGGCCCGCCCGCACCAATTTCAGCCATCAGTCTGCCGTACGGATTCGCCTTGCCGCGCTTGCCCAGCAGCGCGTCTTCCATGTCGTTCAGCCGCAGCGCTTCCTGTTCATCGAAGATATCCCGCGCATTCGCGCTCTTGCTCTGTTCTTCCGTCAGCACCGGCTTGGGAAAGAGTCCATCAACCAGCGGCTTGAACTCCTTGCGACCAATCGAAGCCGCCTCAGCGCCAACACCCTTGTTGAAGTCACTACCCTTCACAGCCGCCGCTTGAGCGGTCGCTTCCAACTTTTCGTTGGCCTTCTTGAAGTGCTCAATCAAGGCTGCATTGGGCGCGTTCTTCTCGCTGATTGCAGGCTGCGACGGATCAATCTGCCGCAACCGGTACTCAATCTCCGCACCCTTGACAGCACTCAGTTCCTTCGTCGCCGTTTCTTCCTGCGTCTTCACGATCTTCTTCAGCCACGTCGTGCTGAAGAAAAACGCAACGGGCAGCACCGCGAGAATAAAGACCGTGCTGATCACAATCACGATGTGGCTCTTGACCCAAGCCAGAATGTCCTTGGCAGTTACTTTCATTGCGCACCTTCCTTGTTCTCAGTTTGCGTCGCCGCGTCGGTGCCTTCAGCCGGAGGTGTCGGTGGTTTGAAAACCACCCCAAATACAAATGCTGCCGACGCTGTCGATGTCGCGTACACATCCAGCGGCGCATCCAGCGGCGCTAACTCATCCAGCCCAAGGCTTTCCGAACGAGCCGCTTCGCCCGCCGCCCTGCTTGCGCCCTCACTGGCCGCGCGCCTCGCACCACGGACCGGCTGGTTTCGCGTGTTGCGCGAGCCCAGCAGGTTCCGTTCACCTGCCTCACCGCGTCCAGCCCGACCACCGCGTTCATCTCGCGGTGCTTCCATGCCCGCCGTGTCCGCTGCCGCTGTTTCCCGCATCTGGAAAACGCCCGGCACCAGTTCGTAAGGCACATTCTCCCGCCGAACATTCTCGCGGATCCACTGCTGCAATGGAGCCTGCAAGAACTTCCTCGGTTCAGGCATACCCGTATCAAGGTCAATGAAAACCTCGATGCGTGCGTACTTGCGCTGCTCCTCCGTCCACGACACATAGCTCTCTTGATCGTCCTTCGCTGCTGCTTCACCCTCGCGAGTGCTCGCGCTCGCCGCAGGGTCTTCAGGCGGCAGATACAACGTTCGCACATTGATCATCCGCAACGCCTGCCCTTCAGGAACCGTCACCGCCGGCTGACCAGGCACACTGATTGCCTGACTCCAGCCCGCCTTGCGCTTCTCGGCATCCGCAAAAATCGACTGCACATCCGCAACCACGTACTGATACGCGTCGCGCTTGTCTTGCAAGGCAATCAGGTTCGCGGCCTTGAAGTCCGGCTCACCCGGGTTCGTCACCTTGGCCTCATCAGCTTGCCGCTTGAGGTCTGCCGCTTGTCGAATGGTCTGCTGAATCATCGCATCAGGCCGAGCATCCGCCACCGCGAAGTAATTTCGCAAGGGGTTGAGGAACATAACGCCCGCCGTCGCTGCTGCAACGCCCGCCGCCATGCCAAACCACTTGCCCTTGTCCTTCCACATGCTCTTGCGAACCAGCGTCGTTGGCATCAGGTTGCCCGAGACAGCATTGAGCCCAAGTCCTTGCAACGCAAGGCCATACGCCGTCGCCATCTCCAGGCTCACCTTGTTGAATTGGGCATTGCGATCGTTGGGGTCGGCCGCCGCTGTGGTCGTGCCCTCTTCGCTATCACCATCTTCACCAAAGCCCCCGCCGCCCGTGCCGATGCGCTTGAACGTATCGATCCGGTACACATCCAGCCCCAGTTGCTGCTTCAAATACTTCCGCAGCCCCGGCAAGTTCCAAGTGGCCCCCACCCCAATCACGCGCGTCAGTTCCGCATCGCGATTCAGGCTCTGGAAGTACCCGATGCTGCGTTGAATATCTTGTGCCAAATCCGTAAACACCGGCCGCATCGCCTGGAAAACCTGCCGTGCGTGCTTGGTGTCCTGGGCCTCGCGCTTGAGCTTCTCCGCCTTCGGATAGCTCAATTGGAACTGATTGACCAGCGCCTCAGTAAACTGGTGCCCGCCCAACGGGAACGTCCGCACCCACATGCGTCCGGGCGTGGCCACCACCAGATCGGTGCTGGTGGTTCCGATGTCCACAATGATAGTTCCAGGCGTTTTTTCACCAAATTCAAGGTCATACGCCAAGGCGTTGTACACCGCGATGGGGCTTTGCACCACGTAGTTGGGCGTCACGCCCACATCATCCAGCATCGTCAGCCGCTCATTGACGCGCTCTTTCGTAATCGCGAAAATCCCAACCTCCAGCTCGGGGCTGTCGGGCGTCACAAACGTCTGGTAGTCCCACTCCACCTGTTCCAAAGGGAATGGAATCTGCTGGGCCGCCTCAAACTTGATGATCTCGGCAACCTTCTTGGGCTCCACAGGCGGCAACTTGGCAAATCGCGCAAAGCTGCTGTGTCCGGGCACGCTGATGGCAATCGTCGCCTTGGACAAATCCACCTGATTCGTCAGCGCGCCCAGCGAAACCCGGATCACATCGCTGGGGTCCACCCCCGGCGTGCTCAAAACCTTGGGGTGCGGCACCACCACCCAGTCAATCAGCCGGCACTTGCCATCACCGATGGCTTCCAGCTTGACCGCCTTGATGGCCGCGGACCCGACTTCAATGCCCCAGCACACGTTGCTCGCCGGCATGCGGATACTCCATAAATAGACAGAAAACGTTGTGCAAAGTCTTGCGACCCAGCGTAAAAAAACGTGAAAAGCCCACGAAAATGACAGGAAAACGCGGACAACCGCACCCAAGCCCAACAGAACCCGTCGCGGCCGTTTGAGGGGCACAGGGTACACCCGCAAAACCTGCCGCGCAAGCCTGACACTTGCTGCGCGATACTGAAGATACGAGCCCCGCCCAAGCCAGTTGCTGCGGCGATTGTCACGAGTGTGTCACGAGGCGGTCTAGAAAGGCAAAGGCAGGTTCACCACGAAGACACAAAGGGCACAAAGGAAAGGCAGGGATGTGGGGGCTTGGCGCCAAAGTTTGGCATGGGGGCGTGGGCGTGCGAGGCGCAGGTGCTGCGCGGTCGTTTGGGGGCATTTGGGCATGCTCGCGGGGTTTGAACGCTCAATCCGTGGCCGCAAACTGCCAATCTGCGGCATGCAAGTGGCAATCTGATGGCCCGAAATGGCAATCGCGTGGCCCAAACCGGCAATCTACGGCATCAGACTCGCAATCTGCGGCCACAGATTGGCCGTTTGCAGACCAGTTTTTGCGCCTCAGGCGGGCAATCTCTGGGGCACTGGGCACGCGCGACAGATCCGCAACCATAATCATCACATACACTTACAAATAGATCTCACCCACGCCGCCAGCAGCGGCACCGCCCAACTCACCCGCTGGTGCGGTGTGCACAATCTCAGAACAACCCGTGCATAACCCGTTTGGGCACCCCCACCACCACTCGAATCGGTACGCTGCTGTTTATGGCACGGATCGCCACGCGCACGCTGCGCACCACACGGATGTTGGCCGCCCTTTTCACGCTCATCGTGGGCTTTGTCATAGCCACAACCGCCACCAGCGAAAAAGGCTGGCACTTTGGCGATGGCTGGTTTGTCAGCTTTGCCAACGCCACGCTGCAAGTCGGGCTGCATCGGGGCCGATTGCTGGACTATGACGCCAAACCGCCCGGCCCCTACACGCGCAGCGCGTACAACACCGACTTCGCTCTTGCGTGGCGCCCCTTCCACGCCCGCGGCCTCTACTCCGCCACCGGCGTCGCGACCGCGCCGATGTTTGATTGGCAGTTCATAGTCGTCCCGCTCTGGCCCCTCGCGGCTTTCTCGCTCGCGCTCACGGCATATGCCCACGGCCGACTGACCATGCTGCGCGACATCCGCAGCCACGCGTGCGTGCAATGCGGCTACGACCTCGCGCATGTTCCCAAGTTGCACGGCTCACGCGTGTGCCCCGAGTGCGGCGGGACCGCCGCGACGCTGCCGACGCGCGATGCGGCGGCGTAGCTGGCGTGCGTTCACCACAGAGGCGTACTGACACAGCGAAAGGCAGGGGAGAGTTTTTGTTGGTGATGACGGATGGACAAGTGAGATCGCACGGCGCGCATTGTGACGAATCGCGCAACCACACCGCCCCCTGCCTTCCTCATGTCTTGACTCTGCGCCTCTGCGTCTCTGTGGTGAATGTCTTTCACACAGCCACGACAAGCACAATTACAACCCATTACCACCGCTGTACACGCCATCAAAGCCCGCCCCGCTGCCGCCCACTGCGCCGCTCGCGCCATTGGGCTGGAAGACGAATCCAAAGCTCGTCTCGCCCTGGATGTTGTCGTAATTGATGCTGATGCTGGCCTGGAACGCGCTGAATCGCCGGGTGACGCGGGCGAAGATGCTTTGGAATTCGCCTTCGCTCAAACTATAATTGGGACTGAGCAAGATGCCGTACTTGTCGGTCAACTGATAATCGCCCCACATCGTGAGCACAGTTGAATCCTGCGGATTGATGAACCGCAAATCGGCGAGCGTCGTGAAGTTGGGTGCGTGCTGAATCAGCAAACCCGCCGTCGTGATGTCTTGCTGGTTGTCTTCAAAGTCGTAGATCGTGCTGGCGACGATGCTGGTGGCATCGGTCATGCGATAGGTCAGATCACCGACGAAGTAATCACCAAGCGCGCTGTACTCGGGGCGTGCGTCAAAGAATCGGCCGATGGGCGTCTGCGGGTCAGTATCTTCGCTGCTGAAAACAAAATCGGTGTTGATCTTCAGCACGTCCACATCATGCCAGCGTCCGGGCCCGCCGCGTTTGGTCTGGAAGATTTGCGCAACACCCAGCCGCACCGCCGCACCATCAGCCAAGTTGTCAACCCGGCTGTCGTAGTTGGGAATATCCGTCGCCTCAACATTGGTGCCCGCAACCCAGAAGGTGGCATTGGGCTCGACAATGTGCCGCAAACGATGGATATCGAGGAATCGCGAATCAACCGAATCAATCACGCGGTTGAAGCTGGTGCTGACGCGAGCGCCGGCGGCTGTCCAGATGCGCACCTGATCGTTTCCATCGGGGCTTCCGGTGTAATTCTCAAACTCGTTGTCATAGAACGTACCGCGAACAACTGCAAATGGCGAAACGACGTTGACGCCATCACTCATCTTGCCCGTCAATTCGTGCCGCGTATCCAGCCGCGTGAGCGATTCTTCGTCCAGCCCTCTTGCCCGCAGCGCATCGCCTGGGCTGAGCGCAGGATCAATCCCAAATACGCGATCGGCAAGCACCAACGAGTTGAAGCCGCGATCCTGCAACGCAACTTCATCGAGCGCCAAGCTGTAGCGACCAACGCGATACTCACTGCTCCACGTCAGCAAGCCCGGCGCGCCCGCGCCCAGCAAGTCATCCGCTTGCCGCACGTACGCAATTTCCGGCAGCTTCGTGACGCTATAGCCCTGGCTTTGCAGCAGCCATTCGTTCGCAATGAAATCATTGAACGTACCGCTGGCTTCGAGCGTGAGCTGCGTATTCGCTTCCGTCCGCTCGCCGCGAAGGCGATTGGTAAACTCGCGCCGACTCTCGCCCGCTTCCTCAAAGAACGCGTCAATCACCGTCGCGTCACTGAGATAACTCAGTTCACTCAGCACCGTCCAATTATCACTCACGCGAAAACGGTCATACCCCGTCAGCACGCCGCGGAATTCGTCGTTGCGATTGATCTCCGTGCCCGGCTTGAGCACATCCACGCCGCGATCAAACGGCACCATGTACGCAAAAAGTTCACCCTTGTGACGCTTGCTCTCCCAGTTGAGACGCGTGCCCAGTGCCGGACCACGCTCGGCATAAAAGTCCGTTTGCAGATCAGCAGAGAATCCATCAATGGCGCCGCCTTTGAACAGGTTCAGCGCGTTCCATCGCACCTTCGCTGCCAGTCCCGATCCGCTGCGATTTTCGATCCGCACATCCTTGATCAGCGGCTGCTCCGGATCGCCGCTGTACGCGGGAAGCCAGAAAAACGGCACATCATTGCTGCGCAGCGTGATGCTTGTCGCGTCAACCTGGTTGTACTGCTGCACCCGCGCGGGACGATTGGGCTCAGCAAACACCTCGCGCACTTCGCGCGACTTGCGCGTCACCGTCACACTCTTGGCACCAATTGCAAGCTCAGGCTCAAAGAACGCCGTGTTCGTAAACGTCGCGTTTTTCGCCGTGAATTGCTCCGCAGAGGTTTGGCGAACCTCCTTAGCCCGTACATAAAACGGCAAGCTGCGCTGCGCGTCATACGTCCAGAAAACCGCATCCAGCATCACGCCGCGATTGCTCGCTACGTCATAATACAACTGCGGCGCACGCAAGTTGAACGAGCCATCGCTCGCCGCCGCTTCGCCCTCGAGATAAAACCCGCGCACGCTCTCGGCGGAAAAATCGAGCGAGCCCGGCGCGGTCGGTTTGTCTGACTTCGCGAGAAACAACACCCCGCGCTGTGCGGTTGCCTGCAATATGCGCCCGGTGCGAGCATCTTTGTACAAAACCGTCAACCCTTCGCTCGCGATGACCGCATCTTCGCTCGTGGGGTCGCTGGCATCTGCCGAAACAAACGTGATCTTGCCCGCTGCGATCGTGATGATGCCCGTGCGTGCGAAGATGGGTGTCACGGTCGTGGTCGCTGCGCTTACTGGCACTGGCTGCGTGGGCGCAGCCGCTTGCGAAGACGCACCCTGCGAAGGAGAGTTCTGCAAAGGACCAGCCTGACTCGTTCCAGCCGCCTGATTCGCGGCCGCTTGATTCGCGGTCGCAGACTGCTGCTGCGAAGGCGCAGCTTGCGAATTTTGTGCAGTTTGCGAACCTTGCGTCACCTGCGAACCCGCCGCCGCCGCAACACGTGGTCTACTCGCTTGCGGCGTGCTGGTCGTCCCAACCGGAGCTTGCTCTGCCGCTCGCGCTGCACCAGGCAATGCCGACGGACTCCATGGCCGAGGCTTCGCCCGCTCGGCAGGCTGCGCCTTCGCCGTCTGTTGCACCGCCGCAGGCTTGGTCTCTCCGCCGGGCACTCGCGTCGCTGGCGGCTCAGCCCTCCACCGCTTGCCAGTTGCGCCATCGCCAGCCTCGCTTATCGCCCCACCTACTGGTTGGCGAGGCGTGAACGTCGGCCGCGACTCGCCCTGCATATCGCTCGCATCGCGTGTGCCCGCAATCGCCTTGGCGTACGCATTCTGCGACTTCTCCAAGAACGCCTTGATCGAATCACCACTCGCATCATCACGCTTGGGAGGCTGTGACTCAGTGGTCACATCTGCCCGCACCAATATCTGCTCAGTGGTCTTGAGTGCTGCTCGCACAGGCAGCCAAGGCCCGCTCATGGTCGTGCCGCCGCTGGCATCAGTCGGGCTGCCAACATCTTCGAGCGTCGCGTAAACCTCAACCAGCGCGTTGCCCGCCGCATCGCGAGAAACTTCTCGCAGCCACACACTCGCCCGCCGAGCTTCAAGCGTGTAATCCGCGATGTACATCGTGACACGCTCACCCACCGCGCCGCCATCTAAGTAAAGCCGCGTGTTGCCTTCGCCATCGTCCCAGCGAAACGCCCTTGCCGCCGATGCGGTGAAGTTGCCGGTAATCGGTGCGATGCCCAGCCGCAGCCCATTCGTTGATGCATCTGTCGCACTCTGCGCATGCGCCTGCGGCGCGTGCATCGCCCAGCCCGCCGCGAGCGCGAGGCCAAGAACAACAGAGCGTGCAACACGATTGCGCATGATCGGCATGATAACGCGGTGAGCCACGCAAGTAATTCAGTGTCGAAAGTGACGCGTCCCCGTCAGAACGCACGTGACATTGTGCTTGTCGCACAGCTCAAACGTGTCTTGATCGCGCTTGCTGCCCCCCGGATGCACCAGCATCTTCACGCCGCTACCGATCAAAACCTCGGGACCATCACTAAACGGAAAGAACGCATCGCTGTACGCAATCGACCCCGCCGCATGCTTGCCGGCTTTCTCCACCGCCAGCTTGCAACTCGTCACGCGGTCCATCTGCCCCGCACCCGCGCCGAACATCCGTAAGTTTTTTTCCACAAACCCGCCCACCAGCACAGCGTTACTAAACAAAAACCGCCCCGTCGCCTCCAAGAAACTCGCCGCGCGAAGTTGATCGACACTGGGCGCGGGACCAGCCTTGTGCGTCATCGCTGTCGTGGGCGTCAGTGACACGTCCCGCTCTTGCACCAACACGCCGCCCGGAATCGTTCGCAATTCAAGTTCGCTGTCATGCCGCGCAGCTCGTGCAAGCTCACCCGTTGCCAAAATCCGCACATTCGCCCAACGACTACGCAGCATCGCAAGTGCCCCGCTGCTGTACGCCGGCGCGATGACGACCTCAAAGAAGCAATCCTTATGGCACAGCCGCTCCGCCGCCGCTTCGTCCACAACTTCATTGATCGCGATAATCCCGCCATACGCCGCCAGCGGATCACCCGCAATCGCCAAATCAACCGCATCGCGCACACTACTCGCCAGCGCACTGCCGCACGGATTGGTGTGCTTGACGACGCACGCACCCACTCGCGATGGATCAACCCGCTTCATCGCCAGCGCAAGTTCCAGCGTCGCCGCCGCGTCATTGATGTTGTTGTAACTCAGTTCCTTGCCGTGCAGTTGCTCAGCCGTCGCGATGCTTGGCCCCGTACCAAATCGCGACCCATCCTTCACCCGATGCCGATACATCGCCGCCTTCTGATGCGGATTTTCGCCGTATCGCAGATCATCCGTCTTCACCAAACTCAGCCCCAGTACCGGCGGAAACAGCGTGTCACCACTGCGCGTCAAATACGCCGTGATGCTCGCGTCATAGCGACTCGTCAGCGCAAATGCCTCCGCCGCAAGCTGCTCCCGCAGCACGCCCGTCGTGCAACCCTGATACTGCGTCAGTTCCGCCTCCACCCGCGCGTACTGCGCGGGTGCCGTCACCACCGCAACATGCGCGTGGTTCTTTGCCGCACTGCGAATCATGCTGGGCCCGCCGATATCAATATTCTCAATCGCATGTTCCAGCGTGCAATCGGGCTTCGCGATCGTCTGCTCAAACGGATACAAGTTGACGCACACCAGATCGATCGCCGTAATGCCATGCTGCTGCATGGCCGCCACATGCGCCGGATCGTCGCGCCGCGCCAGCAACCCGCCATGCACCTTGGGGTGCAAAGTCTTGACGCGTCCGTCCATGATCTCCGGAAATCCCGTAACGGCATCAATGCTCGTGACCGGAATTCCCAGCTTGCGAATCGCCGCCGCCGTACCGCCCGTTGAGATGATCTCAACGCCAAATCTGTGCAGCAACGCCGCAAACTGCGGCAAGCCGGTCTTGTCAGAGAGCGAAATCAGTGCACGCTTGATCGGAAATAGGTCGGCCATAAAAGGTCCTCAAAGAAGTGTGCGACAATAGCGCGCACCCCGGCGATTTTGTGGTATGCTGTTCTCTTCGTGCAAGGTTCTTCATCGTGGATGCAATCCCCATCAAGATCATGGCTTGCGGCAGGCATTCTGCTGCTCGTCGGCCTTGTGCTGCGCGTGCCTCGCCTCACGCAGTCCATCTGGTTCGACGAAGCCTTCCGCACGTTCGTCGTGCTCAAAGCCGAGAATGCTCGCAGCATCTTGCTGCATGATGTCCACAACCCGCTCTACAACGCATGCATGTACATCTGGATTCGCGTCTTCGGCGACAGCGAACTGAGCATCCGTACGCCCGTGCTGCTCGCAGGCACCGCCATGATCGTCATCATGTGGCGCTGGATTCGCGAACGTTTCGGCGTAGCTCCCGCCTGGTGGGCCGCCGCGTTCCTGACCGTCAACCCCGTGCACATCTGGTACTCGTGCGAAGCCAAGAACAACATGTTCACCGTGCTGCTCGTCACGCTCACGCTCTGGCGACTCGACGCACTCGCTCGCACGCTCACGGCGCGCGATGTCACCCTCGCGGCAATCGCCGGCGCGCTCGCAATCTGGACAGATTTTCAATCGCTGCTCGTCCTACCCGCCGTCTGGCTCGCATGGACGTGGATCTTCGCCCGCGATCCGCAACGCATGCGCGCGTGGATGGTGCCGCTCACCGCTGCGGCGGGTTCGCTGCTCCTCGCGTCCCCGCTACTCGTCTTCAAAGCACAGCGATTAGACGACCTCGACCGTCACTACCTGTCGTACTTCCACTGGTATGAACCGTTCCGCATGTTGCTCGTCTACTTCCCCACCGGCAACGCGCTGGTGCCCACCATTCGTGCGACCTGGCCATTCGCCGCACTCGCCTTCGCGCCATTCGTGTTGCCCGCATTGATCTGGGGCATCGCCAAATTGCGCACCGCTTCACACGGCCGAATCATGCTGATCGTCTTGTGCATGCCCATGCTCATCATGTGGATCGGCAGCGAGATTTTCGTGCAATCCGGCAGCAGCGTCCGCATATTCCAAGACCGCAATGTGCTCGTGATGTTGCCCGCCTTCGCGATGGTGCTGGCAGTCGGCGCATACTCGCTCAAGACACGCGCCGGCATCGTTCTCTCGCGATGGGGCCTGCTTCTGCTCACGCTCGCGTCTTCGATTGCGTTGATCTCTTGGAATCGCGAGCAGCGAACCGTGATGTATCCCAACACGCATTGGCGGCAAGCCGCCGCGTGGATTCAAACGGACGCGCGCAGTTCACAAGTTCTCGTCGTGTCGCGCACACCGCTGCTCGCCATGGAGTACTACATGCCTGCCGACCGCGTGGTTCACCTCCCAAGTCGCAAGCCGCTGGAGGAAACACTGCCGACACTCATCAAGAACGAAGCCCTGACTGCAGCAAGCGAGTTTTACTTCATTCAGCACGACTACTGGTCATCTTTCACCGAAGAGTCGTTGGCTTGGTTTGACGCCAACTTCGAAACACTCGCCACGCACAACGAACTGCACCTCAGCATCCGCCGTGTCAGGCCCCGCAGCATTCCGTTGCCAGTGTCGCCCGCTCCACTCACCCCGGCACCCGAATAAGAAAGCTCGGCTGCAATCGATCGCGCTTGCCGTCGCGAATGCCCTGGCCATTGACGAGATTGTGCGGATTGGTTTCCATCGCCGCTCGCACGCGATCACTGAACTTGGGCCGAGGCAATTTTTGAAACTGCCCAAGCTCATCACGCACTGACGTGATGTAATCGTCTTCGGTAAACAACCCCACCGTCACTGTACTGCTGCGCGGACCGTGGTAGTAATACGCCTCTTGCCCCTGCGCCCGCAGCGCAAGCACCGCCTTCTCCGCCGCATCACGAAAATCAGCAAGTTCCTGAGGCGACGCATCACTGCCGTCAATGTGCCGATAGATGCCCACCTGCAACGCATACACAACTTCAGGCTGCTTGGCTTTCACTTGAGCAAGATCGAAGTCCGGCAGCGCGCCTTCATCCGCACTGGCTTGAGGCGGAGCCAGCACCGCCTCGACAAGGAGCGGCTCGCCTTCCAACTTGATCGCCTTGATCGTCGCAAGATCAGTCTGGGCCTGCTTGTCGCCTGGTCCTTTGTACCTGCCGTACAAAATCGCCACGCCGCCGCTTCGCTCGCCGAGGTACGCATCCGCCAGTCCCAACTCGTTTTGCACTTTGTACAACCCGCGCGTACCGCCTTCGAGAGCTTGCGGCCCGCGGAACATATAAAGGACAATCGCCCAATCGGTGTCAACCTCGCGCGTCGTCGTCGCCTCGCCCGCTTGAGGCTTGGTAATCTGAGCAATAGCAGCAGCTTGCTGCTCACGCACACGCTCGCTGCGCTTCTTGAAACCGCCGAAGGCTTTCCGCTGCGACTGGGCCTGCTCGCTGAGCAGGTCGTCGGGCGGCTTCTGCGCACCTGCGCAGCCTGCGAGCAGCACGCACAGGCCAATGCACGCAAGGCCTGCGCGACTGATGGTCGCAGGGACAAACTTTGAGAAAATTCTTGACAGATTTTGGCGAGTCCGCAGCACGGTTATATCTCACAAACTATTGCGGGCAAGTTGTTTACGCTACTTTAGCCAAGCATTCATGTTTCTATCGAAAACGTCCATTCCCCACCGATACATCTCTCACCACCGGGGTGGTTCCCGGTGGGTTGACGCGAGGATCGCGTCGGTGGTGATACGAAACATCCGCAGCAGCGTGCCGCATGGAGTGTCGGCTCGCGTCTGAGGCGCCGGTATCGGCGGGCGATAGCCCGCGCGCCGGTGGTGGTCGGGCTCGCCCTTGCGTCAGCGTACGCAAGTGCGAGAGTGGGCTGCTCAGTAGCCCGGAAAGAGGCGTCCATGACTGATATCGCTCCTGTCTCTCAATCCTCGCTCATTGGTGCCGTCAGTGCCAATGAAGCGCGGGCTCGCAAGGCCGAGCAAGTCGAAACCGCCGATGTCGCGCTCACGCGTGATGCCGATGCGGTGGAGATTTCGCCCCTTGCCCGGTTCGTCGCGCTGGCTCGCGAGAATCCGGTGCGGGAAGATCTGATCGAGCGCGTCCGCGGCGAAATCGCCAACGGCACGTACGACACGGATGAGAAGTTCGACAAGGCATTTGAAGAAATGCTGAGCGACTTTCGCTGAGTGACTTTTCGCGCTGAGTGACTTTTCACTGAGCTTGATCGAATCCAAGTAACTGAGTCGCAGGAAAAGACGACTCAAGACAACAACTCAAAAACGCAACACAGCAGCGAGGCATCCATGGTGGGGCCTCGCTGCTGTCGTTTTGTATCGGGGAATCTCAGGGCACGCCCGTGATAACTACAAAGGGGCCAAATTCGTGTGCAAAGTCTTGTCGCAACGTAAACGCAACAAACACAGTTCTTTTTCGCCGTTGGTGTAGGCTACATGACTGGAACGCGGTCGCGTTTCCAACACAGGAGGATTTCCATGCGTGCGTTTGTACTCTCAGCGTTGTCGGGACTGGCTTTGACAGGCGGGGCTTTGGCGGATCTGCCAAACGGCGTGGCAGCAGGCGAGACGACTACTTCGTCGTCGCTGCTTTGGGCACGCAGCACGGTCGCCGGCAACGTCAATTTTGAAGTCTCGACCGATCCCACGTTCACCAACATCATCGCCACCCAGTCGCGGACGGTGACTGATCCACTCCAGCCTGTCAAGAGTGGGATCGCTGGTCTGTCGAGCAACACCAAGTACTACTACCGCGCAACGGATGCGAGCGGTGCGGTGGCCGCTGGCACGTTCAAGACGGCGCGTGCTTCGGGCACTGGCAGCTTCCGCCTGGGTGTGTCAGGTGACTGGCGCGGCGAACTCGCGCCCTTCGTCTCACTGCGCAACGCCGCATCGCGCGATTTGGACATGTGGATGAGCCTGGGCGACACGATATATGGCGACGTCGCAAGCCCCGCGTTGCCGATTCCGCAAGCGCAAACGCTCAACGACTATCGCATCAAGCACGATGAGATTTACACCGAACGCTTCGGCCTCAACGTGTTGCGCGAACTGCGTGCAAGCACCAGCACGATGGCGACCATCGACGACCACGAAGTGACCAACGACTTTGCAGGCGGCGCGACCATTGGCTCTGATCCGCGCTTTACGGGGCCCACCAATGCACTCATCAACTCGTCCACGCTCTACAACAACGGCGTGCAGGCATTCCAAGACTACCACCCGATGGAACAGCGCGTCTACAGCGGCACAGGTGACGCACGGTTTGATGGCCGGCCCGATTTGTATCGCACACAGCGACACGGCAACACCGCGCAAGTTTTCTCGCTTGATGCGCGCAGCTTCCGCGACGTTGGTCTGCCAGCAGTCGCTGATCCTACCAACCCTGCACAGATTGCCGGTTATGTGGCGAGCAGCTTCACGCCCGGACGCACAATGCTGGGCAACACGCAGTTGAATCGCGTGAAACAAGACTTGCTCGCGTCGCAAAACAGCGGCACGATCTGGAAATTCGTGATGGTGCCTGAGCCCATTCAAAACCTGGGCGTTCTCAACGCGAGCGATCGCTTTGAAGGCTATAGCGCAGAACGCAACGACCTGCTGCGCTTCATTGACCAGAACAACATCGACAACGTCGTGTTCATTTCGGCTGACATTCACGGCACGCTTGTCAATAACCTCACGTACAACAACGGGCCTTTCCAGCCGCAGATTCAGAGCGGTGCGTTTGAAATCAGCGTCGGTAGCGGTGCGTACTCGGCGCCGTTTGGTCCCACCGTTGCAGGCTTGGCGGCACAACTCAACTTGCCGGGCGCACTGCCGCTGAACACGTACCTGGGCTTGCCTGGCTCGCAGCAAGAGGCGTATGTGCAAGGGCTCATCAATGCGCAGATTGCTCCGCTTGGATACGACACGCTGGGCTTGCAAGGGTCGGGCATTCCGGCGCAGTTGCTGAGCGGAACGTGGACAGCGACCAACAGCTTTGGCTGGACGGAGTTTGATATCGATCCGTCCACGCAGGCACTGACCGTGACGACATGGGGCGTGCCGTGGTACACCGAGCAAGCACTGCTGAGCAACCCTGCGGCGATCGCAGGGCTGCAGCCGCAGATTGTTCAGCAATTTGTGGTGCAGGCGGTGCCGGCACCGGGCGTGGCGGGCATGCTGAGCGTCGCGGGATTGCTGGCGATTCGGCGTAGGCGTCGCTGAACTTGAGCATGTGAAGAAGTCATTGAAGTACTCGCGAGAAATCGCGGGTACTTTTTTGTACACGGAAGCCGATGGAGTGCGCGTGACATTTCTTGCGAAGGCGAGTGTGTTTTGGTGAGCGTGTTTGCAATGACACAACGCTCGCGAGTTGCGAGTGGGTTGGTTGCGGGGGATTTGCTTTCTTTCCGCGTGCGAGGGATGATCGATGGGGGGTCGCGTGCGACCTT
>VYLN01000046.1_pt1 | contig 34694 bp, 32 predicted proteins | sample 5109471 | NCBI WGS metagenome assembly VYLN01 (sample SAMN12291806, study PRJNA351875) | freshwater metagenome | isolation source: freshwater lake | place: USA: Michigan, Lee Lake | collected 2013-08-06 | reverse complement strand
AAATATCAAGGTCGCCGGAGGACATTCGGAGACTTTAAATGGACGTGGAGGAAAGCGTAAGACTTCTGTTAAAGAAGCAGCATCCCGGGTCGCGTCAACCCCATTCAGCGACCACCCTAAAAAAGTGGCGTGGTGAGGAATCACCGTCCGTTTACGGCGGTGAGGATGTCAAATGGTCATTTGACACTCCCGTCACTAAAAGCGAGGGATTCTTAGTTCAACGAGTCCACTTAAATTAGATGCCTTGCGTTATCCAATCCAGATGTGGTTCTCTCCCTAAGCGTTACTTTTCGTATGCCCTACGATAGTTGTATTTCTACAAAATTTGCTTGAATTGAAGTGTTAGCTTCAAATACTCCTTTGTCTAGTTCCTACAAAGATTTTACACCACGAGCAGGCTTTGGCCGTGAGATCAGCGTTCGACCGAGCGTTCATGTTAGTGAGCTTGTTGAACTACTGACTCATTGTTCGCTTAATTTTTTAAGGCAAGGGTTTTAAAATTGCTTTTACCTTTATACTGTATGCTTTTTAGCAAATAAGGTAAGTAGAACAGTGCCGAAAGTGCGATCTCCAATTGGCTCGCTCAAACCCTAATCAATTCGTTAACCTCAAAATGGTCTTTTTGTACTAACAAATGTCCGAGTAGAACAATCAATGCGTTTGCTAGACTGCATTTGAGACAATTTACCAAATTTTCGGTTCGAGAAATAGCTCTCTTGGGTTTGGTGGGTAAAATGTATTCTAAGATACCTTCATCCTAGCGAGGGGTTGGAACGAACCACAAAGACACAAAGGACACAAAGATTGATCGATCCTATGTAAGTAAAACTTATCAGACAGAACCGAGAAGAGCCGAGAAATGAGCGAACGGTGAGTTAATAGGACAAAATTAACTTCTTGGTTAGGATTAGACGAGAGGCAAGAGATTCGATCGAGATTAGCCAAAATCCTAGAGACTTATTGTCTAATTAACTTTTGAGAGTTCAAAAATGAGAAAAATAGGCATGAAGCTATCGTTCATTCTTAATTCTCCTGACTTCTGAATCCTAACCCTAACAACAATTTTTGATTTTCACAAGAGGTCTATTAAGTAGGGCAGGCCAAATAAATCTAAAAACCTTGTTGGATAATATCTTTAGACTTTTTTGATATCAAAAAGTGTCAGCCATTGGAGTGAACGGGGGGAATAAAACCCCTACACCCTACACCCTACACCAACAGACTTTTTGCCGCAAACCCTAATTATTGAGCGTAATAATCTGAGCGCTAAAACCCTGTTTAGTTAACTCTTGTACCCGTTGTTTAGCTTGATATTGTTGCTGAAATAACCCCACTTGAATAACATTTTCTCCCGCGCGGATAAATGCGAGGGGTTCAATTTCTTGAATTTTTGCCAACGTTTCTGTACTATTACTCTGAACTTCAACGCGAAAGAGTTGATTAGTAGCAATAACCCGCTGCTGTGGTGGGGGAGAAGGGGGTTTATTGGCGCGATTTTGCGGTGTGGGGGCCGGTGGATTGACAGTTTGACGATTACTATTATTAATCACCGTAGCATCGGCAGGAAGCACGGTAGCGGGAGCTTGAAAAACGTATTCTCTCAGGGGTTGATTACCGGAAACCGGGGCAGCCACCGGGGGGTTAACTGAAGGAGAATTAACCGGGGGCAAATTTAAGGGTGGACATTGGGAACAATTAGCACCACTGGGACTGTCTGAACGTTTAGTTGGTTGTCTCACTGCCGGTGGTGGAGGCAAACGACGACCGGGATAAAGATTCTGGGCAAAAGATAAGTTTGCTTTTAGAAGCAGCGTTCCTTGAGCGATTATCCCGACTTTTAACCAAAATAAAGCCGAGAAAAACAGTAGGTTTGTTCTCATCATGCTGGTTTGTCCTCACACAAAATTTGGGTACACCATGTCCAAATTTTAAAGTAGGAGATGCTAGTCTAGAAAGTATGTTGGTTAAAAATCATTACAAGATTTATGGGAAAAGTTGTCGTCGGTCTATCGGGGGGAGTAGATAGCTCTGTCGCCGCTGCCGTCTTACACGCTCAAGGTTATGATGTTATTGGCTTGACCCTGTGGTTAATGAAGGGTAAAGGTCAATGCTGCTCCGAGGGAATGGTAGATGCGGCCTTTATTTGTGAGCAGTTGGGTGTTCCCCATCATATCGTCGATAGTCGCGAGCTTTTCCAAAAAGAAATTATTGATTATCTGGTTTCCGGTTACGAAGCGGGAATCACACCGCTGCCCTGTTCTCAGTGCAATAAAGCGGTAAAATTTAGCCCGATGCTGCATTATGCCAGAGAAACCTTAGAAACGGACACTATTGCCACCGGTCACTACGCTAGAATTCGTTTTTCTCCTGAAAACAACCGTTATCAACTGCTGCGTGCCGTCGATAAAAATAAAGATCAATCCTATTTTCTCTATGATCTAACTCAAGATGTACTGCGTGGGACTTTATTTCCTTTGGGAGAACAAACCAAGGCAGAAACCCGCAGGATTGCCCAGGAATTCGGCTTAAAAACGGCAGATAAACCCGATAGTCAGGATTTATGCTTGATTGAAGCTCACGGAACTATGCGATCGTTCTTGGATAAGTATATCGCCGTTAGTGAGGGCGATATCGTTGATCTCGATGGCAAAGTTTTGGGTAAACATAGCGGTATCCATCATTATACGATCGGACAACGCAAAGGCATCGGCATCGCCGCCGCCGAACCCCTCTATGTGGTACAACTGGATCCCGTCATGAATCGGGTTATCGTGGGTAATCGCGAAAGTGCCGTTAGTGCCGATTGTCTTGTCGGACGGATGAACTGGGTTTCTATTGCTGAACCCACCACCCCTATCCGCGCGCAAGTACAGGTACGTTATCGTTCTCCGGCTGTTCCCGTCAATGTTATTCCCCTAGAAAATAATCAAGTGAAACTGGTTTTTGATCAACCACAATTTAGCATCACCCCGGGCCAGGCAGCCGTAATTTATGAAGAGGAAATCGTCCTCGGTGGGGGGATTATTTCAGGAGCCACCCCATAGGGAGAGCTACCAATTCACAGAATAACCTGATTATGGTTCGGGGGTCATTCTGCCAATTAGGGACTCTCCCCGGTAGGTTTAGCTAAAAATTAACGACGGGGTACAGAAGCCTCGATGTTAATATTCATAGCGGAGACTCTTGGTACAGGATTGCCTTTGGCGCTACCGAGACCCCGGGCCATAGCCAAGAAGCTGGCGATCCTTGCTATAATAACCACTATTTATCAGCAGGTAAGATAAGGGTGAATTTATTAGTCCATCGTTATCAAATTGTGCGATCGCTTGCTTCTGGTGGATTTGGTGAAACTTTTCTAGCTAAAGATACCCAATTACCAGATCATCCTTGGTGTGTTGTCAAGCAACTTAAACCCCAATCTGATCCCCAATCTTGGCAAATAGCAACGCGTTTATTTGATACAGAAGCAAGAAGTCTTTATCAATTAGGAAAACACGCTCAAATCCCCCAATTATTTGCCCATTTTTCTGAAAATAATCAATTTTATCTCGTTCAAGAATATATTGAGGGACATCCTTTAGGTGAGGAAATTATACTAGGGAAACAATGGGAAGAAATAGTAGTAATTGAATTTTTAGAAGATGTATTATCAACTTTAGCTTTTGTACATCAGCATAACGTTATTCATCGGGATATTAAACCTGATAACTTAATTAGACGCAAACTAGATAATAAAATTATTTTAATTGATTTTGGTGCGGTAAAACAGATTATTAATTTAAGTAATACTCAAAACCAACCTAAGACAATTGGAATAGGAACACCAGGATATATGTCAAATGAACAAAATCTAGGAAAACCTACCTTTAGCAGTGATATTTATTCTGTGGGAATGATTGCTATTCAGATGTTAACGGGATATTATCCTACCCAATTAGTTGATAATCAAACAGGAGAAATACATTGGCAAAATAACGTCAAAATAACACCTAAATTTACTGATATTTTAGTTAAAATGAGTCATCCAGATTTTCAACAACGCTACCCCTCAGCTAAAGAAGCTTTACAAGCAATTCAAGGTTTACAGGGAGTCTCCCCTACCATGGTGCCAACAGTTTCTATGTCTCATTCTTCATCTATACAAAATAAAGAGGGTAAAATTGCCGTTATTCCCCTAATTTTAATGTTACTTTTAGGAGGAGTAATTGGTATTGGGTTGAACACTTTATCTGAGAGACAACAAAACAACGAGAGACAACATCAACCTGCTTTTTAAGCTATAAAGGTAATAGGAATAAGTTTAACAGGAGTAAGTAAGATTTATGAAGCGTCAGACTTCGGGAATAGCAGTTTCACTTTTGTTTGGTTTGCTAATGCTGACATCAGGATGTAAAGGAGATTCTAATGCAGCAACAAAACCTAATTTTTACTGTGGAAATGCTCAATATTTAGGTAAAAATGCACCGGCTACTATTGTATATAATCCAAGCGCAAACAAAGATTTTACTATAATTATTTGGAAACCAGATAATTATTATTTTGGTAATCAATGGAATCCTCAAAAGCGCTGTGATCAAGTTTCTAGACGATTCCAAGATATTTATGATCGGGATGGATTACAGTATATCACGGCTACGGTAGCAAGTTGGATTAGCGATCGAGAAGTTTCCGTTGTCTGTGGAGTAAAATCCAAAAGTGCTACTTGTAATCAAGATGATTTACTCTTTACTTTGGAAACCAAAGATGATCCTAATGTAGTTTTAGATGATCTTATGAAAATTCGCCAAGAACCTGAACACAATGCATCCTTAACTAGAGGAGTAAATGATTCTAAAAATTCTAGCAAAAAGCAGCAAGTTTTTTATGATTTATCTGAGATTTTGAAAGTAGAAAAATCCCCAACACAGCAATCTAAACCAAACAACGGGGGAGCGTTTTAGACTCAAAATATACCTTTGTTTACGGGATTAGGAGTGTTTTGGGTTTTGCTTCTCCATTTTTCTGCTATAATTGTCGCATAATCGCTCATTTCTCTGAGTTTATTTTCTCCTTGCTGAACGATTTTTAAGATTTCGGCTAATTCCTGTTCAGTAAATGGTTTTGAAGTCATCGTTAATTCTCCAATCCGATTCTAATTCCATTGACTACTATTTTAGCTTCTAAAACTCGACCTAACTGCTCTGAGAAATCCTCCTCTGCTTCTTGAATATCTTCATAAGATAACTCATCCTCCCTGTAATATACTGGACAGTTGCTTGCATCCGCCGTCTAGTGTTGTCAGCAAATAATAAATACTTGTTAAGTATAGCAAATATTGCAATAGATATGATATTATCGGGGAATAATTTCATCCTTTCCCTAATCAGTTCAATCCCATTATTATCCTCCAATGCTTATCTGAATTGCCATGAAACCGCAATTATTGAAACTTTGCCTAATTTTATCCCTATTTCCTCTAATTTTCTCCCTCGTATCCTGTCAAAACCAGCAACCTCAAGATCGTGGAATTACTATTACCACAAATCAGTCACAAAGTCAACAAAAACAACGACGCACAGCCTTAGTTATTGGAAATGCGAGTTATCAGGATAATCCTCTCAAAAACTCGATTAATGATGCAGAAGCGATGGCGAATGCGCTTAAAGATGTTGGTTTTGATGTTATTTTGCTGGAAAATGCTGATTTAAAGCAGATTGAAAATGCTATTGACACATTTCACCACCAACTTAAGGCAGGAGGAGTGGGATTATTTTATTATGCGGGACATGGTATACAAGTGGATGGGGAAAATTATCTTATTCCGGTAAATGCGAAGCTGGATGTGGCAGAAGATGTGCGCTATGAGGCGATTCCGGTAGGAAAAGTCTTAGCTAGGATGGAAGATGCGGCAAATCAGATGAATATTGTCATTCTTGATGCTTGTCGCAATAATCCCTTTGCTCGAAAATGGCGCTCTAGTCAACGGGGTTTGGCTCCGATACAATCAGCTAGGGGTGCCTTGATTGCTTTTGCGACGGAACCAGGAGGGGTTGCTGCTGATGGAGAGGGGGAAAATGGGTTATATACGTCTTTTTTATTAAAGCATCTGAAAACACCGAATTTAGATGTGGAGTTGATGTTTAAACGGGTACGGGAGGATCTTGTACAAGCTACTCAAAATAAGCAAGTTCCTTGGGAGTATTCCTCTTTGGTGGGGGATTTTTCTTTTAATCCTGTTACGGTAGCACAATCATCTCAACCTAATTCTACCACTGCTGAAACCTATTTTAAGCAAGGGGAAGACTACCGTAATAATAATCAATATGATAAAGCGATCGCGGCATATAATAAAGCTATTGAAGTTAATCCTCAATATGCCGAAGCTTACAAGAATCGAGGAATTGTTTACCTTGATTTAAAAGACTATGATAAAGCAATGGCAGATAACAATAAAGCCATTGAAGTCAATCCTCAATATTCTAATGCTTACAATAATCGAGGGAATGTTTACAGTGATTTAAAAGAATATGATAAAGCAATGGCAGATTATAACAAAGCCATTGAAATTAATCCTCAATTGTTTCAAGCTTACTATAATCGAGGGAATGTTTACCGTGATTTAAAAGAATATGATAAAGCAATGGCAGATTATAATAAAACCATTGAAATTAATCCTCAATATGCTATGGCTTACAATAATCGAGGAGTTGTTTACGATGATTTAAAAGAATATGATAAAGCAATGGCAGATTATAATAAAGCCATTGAAATTAATCCTCAATTGTTTCAAGCTTACAATAATCGAGGGAATGTTTACGATGATTTAAAAGAATATGATAAAGCAATGGCAGATTATAATAAAGCCATTGAAATTAATCCTCAATTTGCCGAAGCTTACAATAATCGAGGGAATGTTTACAGTGATTTAAAAGAATATGATAAAGCAATGGCAGATTATAATAAAGCCATTGAAATTGATCCTCAATATGCTGGTGCTTACAATAATCGAGGGAATGTTTACAGTGATTTAAAAGAATATGATAAAGCCATTAAAGATTATAATAAAGCTCTGGAAATTGATCCTAAAGTTCCTTATGCTTCTAATAACAAAAAGTTAGCCGAGGAAGCAAAAAGAAATCAATAACCATCTGAAGGAGTATAACAATATAAAGCACTAACACAATTACATTAGCATCAAATCTGACTTCTTTTATGCTCTTAAACTAAGCAATGTTATTTTTATTCTCCATGCCTTTAAGAAAAAATCAAAATCAGGGATTAAAACACCAAAACAAAATATTGATTTAATCAAAGAACGCCTGAAAAAAGCACAGGAGATTGCCAAAGAGCAACAATAAATACCAAAAAGGGGATAAATGATTATGACAGAATATACTATTAGTTCAGGAAACATTTTTGAAGACTTAGGCTTGGCTAATGCTGAAGAAAAACTCGCTAAAGTCAAGCTGGCTTCAGTGATTTATGATCTGATTACTGAAAAAGGATTAAACCAGCAGGAGGTCAGTCAAATTTTGGGAATTGACGAGGCTAAAATTTCTAACTTAAAAAATGGCAGATTGCAAAAATTTTCTCTTGAGCAGATGTTTAGCTTTCTAGTAGCATTAGGTCAGAATATAGAAATCTTAGTCACTCCCCAAGCCGTAGCAAACTCTAGTGTAAGTATCCAGGTCATGTATCGAAATAAATCCTAATCTAAGTGCGATCGCCAATCTCGTAAGGTGTGTTAATATTAGTGTAACGCACCAGCCAACTTTCAAGAAAGGACTAACCGTAATGTCATCAATTATTACCGAAGAAAAAACCAAAGAAATCCTAACCGAGATCCTCATTGAAATGATGCAAAACAAACGGGAACTATTTTATGAAATTGTTATCGAAGCTCTAGAAGATATTGGTTTAGCTAATGCTATTACGGAAGGATTAAATGGTGAATTTGTTCCAGAAGAAGAAGTTTTTGCTATTCTCAATGGAGAAGCTGAATGAAAATTCAATTTGTAGCCAAATTCTCCAAAGAATTAAGAAAAATTAAAGATCAAAAACTATTATCTGAGATCAAAACTGTTGTCAATGAATGCAAATTAGCTCAAACACTGGATGATATAAAAAACCTCAAAAAGCTTAAAGGTTATCAGGGTTTTTATCGTATCAAAATAGGAGATTATCGCATTGGTGTTGCAATTATTAACGATGAACTGATCTTTAGTCGATTCTTACACAGAAGAGAAATTTATAGATTTTTTCCCTAAAACTAAGCAGTGCCAACACACTGAAGAACTGATGCAAAAATATAGAGATTTGCCAATGGATTTAGCCGACGCATCTTTGGTTATTTTAGCAGAAGAATTAGGTTCAGGTCAAATTCTTTCCGTTGATTATCGAGATGTGAATACCTATCGTTGGAAAAATACGGAGCCATTTCAAAAAAACTGGCTGAAATAAGTTATCAAGAATGGTTAAAAAATCAAGGAGAATAACAAAATGAGTGATTTTGAAAAAAGTAATAGTAATATTTTCGCTGATCTTGGCGACCCAGAAGCCGAACAAACTTTAGTCCGCGCTCAAATTCTATCTCGGATTATTGATATAATCAATGAACGGAACTTCACGGAAGCTGAAACAGCAGAAACTTTAGGAATATCAAAACTAGAAGCATCTCAATTAATCAAGGGAAAACTGAGTCAATTTTCTCTTGAAGATTTGTTTCATATTCTCAACGCTCTTGATAAACCTAGAAACCCAGAAGTGTTGAACGTGGAAAAAAGTCGTACAAAATTTGATATTATAGATAGGGTTTGCTGCAAAAAGGTTTTCCTGGGGGTAGGAGTCAGTAGCCGGTCGTTTCAGGCTTTATTGCCCTTGTTTTTTGTACCAAGCTATGTACTACAAGAAGGATAATGCCAGGGTTTTGAAAGTCCCAATCCTATTTTCGCGGCACTAACATCGGATTTTAACAGGTCAAAAGCCTTATTTTAAAAGGTTTTTACCATTATTCAGCAACCCCTACTTAGAAGATCAATACTTAATATCCTTGTTCCAAGGGTCTGCCTTGGAATACGATCTCGCTGGGGGGATTATTTCAGGAGCCACCCCATAGGGAGAGCCACCAATTCACAGAATAACCTGATTATGGTTCGGGGGTCATTCTGCCAATTAGGGACTCTCCCCGGCAGGTTGAGCTAAAAATTAACGACGGGGTACAGAAGCCTCGATGTTAATATTCATAGCAGAGACTCTTGGTACAGGATTGCCTTTGGCGCTACCGAGACCCCGGGCCATAGCCAAGAAGCTGGAAGGATCGCCAGCTTTGGGTTTTTGCTCTTGGGGAATATAGCGACGGACAGCATTCTGCCAAACGATTTGGGGGAAGCCCAAAATACCACGATAGTAGCCATCGTAGCGAGGCGAGGTGATGTTGAATGGACGCTCACCGATTTCGCGGCTGGCCAGGGTGCGACGACGTTGGTAGGGAACGGTATCATAACCAAAGCTTTGCAGATACTCGTCACTGTTGATCAGTTGTTCGACAAAACCTTGAATACCTTTGGTGGCAACGACAATCGACCAAGCAATTTTTTCTCTTTCGCTATAGACATCGCGACCGAGAACTCTTTGTACTACCTGTTCGACAAAGCGATAGTTGCTGTTTTTCTCGTAGAAGCTGTTATAGAAGGTTTTCGATAACAGTAGGCCACGAATGAAATCCCGCACCGATAATTGTCCATTGCGTAATTGGGATTCGAGGAAAGGTTCCCGATCCCATTTAAAGGCATGGAAGAAAATCTGACGGTAAGCGGCTTCGATTAAATCGTCCAGGTCGGTAGGGGAGAGGACATTTTCCGTCGTGTAAACTCTCGGTTTTTCGTCTCCACCGACATCATAACCAGCTACCCGCACGTTTTGGGACTTGGGGGCGTAATTTAAAAGAGGAATGGCCAAGGGTAAACCTCCGTATCCTTAGAAATGCTTAAAAAACTTTCCTCATAATGATAAGGGAGTAAGTGCCAACTAGAAAAGAAATATTAAAAATTCTTACAATTGTTAAGAAAACTTGTTTACCATCCAGGGTGTTGGGAGCGCCGGAGCAGGGAGCGCCGGAGTGGGGAGCGGGGAGAAAAAAGCTGATGACTGATGACTGATGACTGATGACTGATGACTGAATTTACCAGCCACTAATCGAATAGGATGACGGTTCGGGGGAATCACTGGAGACTGACTCCGATGACTGATTGCGGGATTCAGCACAAAAAGTGGCAGTATTAAAACCGCCAAAACGTTGAACTGTGCTAGTGCGGAGACGTAAATCGGCATCGGCAAACCAAAAACGCTCGATCGAGGTCATAGTTTCGTATTCTGTAATTAAGACTAAACCTTCCTGTTCATCAATGTGATAACGGCCCGCCACGGGAACGATTTCCGCATAACCTCGCTCCCGCAGGAGAACACCAGCTTGGGGATTATCTTCATCGGGAATTAGCGCAAAAACGGTGGTTCCTTGATGATTTTCGTCTTCTTTGTCCCACTGCATTGAACCATCCCAACTGACAAAGGCACCCCCCACAGTCTTAGCGGGATCGACTTCGTGCATTTCACAGATAGCGACAATTTTCGGGTTATCGGCGCTTAAAGCTTCCACATAAATCTCGGAATCGCCGGTTTCTGAGCGTCGAAAGGGTAAATGATGGGTAGTGCGCTGAGATTTCCACTGTCCCGCACTTTTCTGAAAAAAGGTCATCCCGTCCATAGTTTTTATCCTCTATTTTTTCCATTTATTTTAACGCCATCGTCGTTATTCTGTAACCCTTGTCCCCCTCTGTGTCTCATTCATCCCCAAAATAATCATGATCAATTCTCTTGATTTCATAGATTTCTTTGGTCGATACACCTAAGTTATAATCAATCATCAATTGACCTAATTCTTCCCCATCAATCAGCACTATTTTTATCTCATTTCTGGGGGCATATTCTAAAGCCTCTTTGGTAAAATAGGAGGTGGTGATAAAAATACCTTTTTTGGCTCCTTGTCCCGCTAATGCCCCGACAAATTTCTGGATTTCTGGACGACCAACGGCATTATTATCAGCCCATCTTTTGGCTTGAATATAGATTATATCTAAACCGAGTCTATCTTCTTTTATGATCCCATCAATCCCTTGATCACCGCTCCTACCCACCGCTTTACCAGCATCTCTAATCGAGCCACCATAACCCATTTTTACCAGTAATTCTACTACTAATTTTTCAAAATCATCTGGGGATAATTTTCGCAGAATAGAGAGTAAGTCTGTCGCTAATGCTTGACGAATTTCTTGATAGGAGTTTTCTAGTAATTCTTCTGGTGTTTGTTCTTGCTCAGAAGCTGATAAATTGCTGTCAAGAGTAATAGTTTCATTTTGCTTATTGACTCGATTGAATTTTTGAAATTCGGGAAACTGTCTCAGAAATTTTGTATCAATTCGAGCAGGATTTTGAGATAAGATTTCTTTTCCTTTCTCAGAAATTACAAAAGTTGCCCTTTGGGGTGAGTCAATTAATCCCGCTTTCTTTAAATAGGTTTTTGCCCAACCGACTCGATTATCAAAAATTTCTTGTTGACCACTGGGAACCATCTCTTTTCTTTCTGCTTCCGTGACTTGAAACTCTCTGGCCAAGGCTTCAAGAATTTCTCGATATTTATAAACTTTGCCATCTGCAAGTATTTTTAATAGCGGCAACATAATCGATTGAAAATCGGGAATAGGCATAGTTCAGATGAAAAGCGGGGTCAGTCATTACAATTATACAGCAACAAGCTCCAAGAATTTAGATAGATAATAATACACCTAAAGTTATTAATAATCAAGAGGCATTCCTAAGGAATTTGAGAGAGAAATTATCGCCATTGATAATCGTCTTGATACTCCAATAATTCGATTTTTCTGCCATTGGGAGCGTTGACATAAATAAGCTGTTGACTATCTAAATTACTTGTTAAGACTGTCTATGAGCGCCAGATCTGCGGAGCAGGGAGAGCTTTTTTTGTGATAGCTAAAAAACCCCCTATCCCTGCTATTCATACAAAATCTCATCAAAACAAGCTTCTCCCACACTCGATAAAGTCCTAGCGGCAGCTTTATCGGTTTTCGACTTCTGCACGAGGGTGCGGAATTGCTGTAGATTGTAACGAGCTTGGAATTTTTTAATCGTGCAGTCGCATAGGTCTTTTGCCACATCAGCAGCTAATCCCTCCGCGCGCGCTCTTTGTAAACATTCTTGACGATAACTGTCGAAAGTCGTGGCAGTATTAGAACTTTGGCTAAGGTAAACGGCATTATTAGCCTGTAATGGAAAGTATAAAGCCAATAAACCGATAAAAGTTAGTAAATATCTTTTATTTCTCATCATAATTGCTTTTTAAAGCCTGAAATACCCCACTAGATTAGAGAACGGCTGCATAAATTATAGATCGATCGCTCAACTCTTGGGTTCCACTCTTGGCAAACTGCCAACTGTTATGCTATGATTGATATTTATTGATCGGCGCCATCGCCAAGTGGTAAGGCAGAGGTCTGCAAAACCTTTACCCCCAGTTCGAATCTGGGTGGCGCCTTGGAAAATGTCGGCAATCTTTTCCTGATTGCCTTGTCTAATTGAAGGTTTACCAAGGTTTTACTTGATAGGCTGCCACTAGATAACGAAAAATATACTCAACTATCTCTAAATAATTCTCGGTAGTTTCTAGAGACTCACCCCACACCGTCACGCCATGGTAAGAAATCAGTAAAGCGGGAATTTCTGGGGGGAAAGTTGAGAATCTACTTTCTATTTCTGCGGCAATTTTCGGCACATCGAGATAGTTAGCAAAAACCGGCATAAATACTTGAGGATTTTCTACCCAAATACCTAAACCTTTCAACATTTCTAAGGGAGGTAACGATAACTTGTCCTCGCGAGCAAAACGGGAAACTAAATTCGCTTCCACCGAGTGGACATGATAACAAGCTTGTGCTTGGGGAAAGAGGCAATAAATCACCTGATGAATGCTAGTTTCGGCCGAAGGACGATTATCTCGATGAGCTAATTCTCTGACTTTTCCCGTCAGATCCACGCGCACAAAATCCTCTTCTGTTAGTTTACCTTTACTTTTGCCACTGGCAGTAATCCAAAAACTATGATCATCAACTTTAGCGGATAAATTACCCGCCGTGCCAAGCATCCAACCCAGTTGATAAAATCTTCGGGCAGCTGCCACTAGAGACAGACGAGGATCGCTCATGGTTTTTAGAAATATGGTGGATAGGTATCGACCTATTATAACAAGTTGAAGCCAGCAGACGACCCACTCCCCAGCAGATTTGGTGAGGCTCTCAATCTGGATAATCTCGATCAAAACTAAACCCAAGGCAGAATAGAGCGAGGAATCAGTGAGTCAAAAAGAAGATTTAACCGTGGCAATGTGTTAGGAATGTGTTAGGTTAAAGATAATTGCAGCTTTGATGAATCGAGGGTTGAGCCGTGAATAACAACTTTTTCCGCAGCTATTCTGTCAATGATTCTGGTTTGGGTTGTTTCTTATCTTTGATTTTAGTCGGATTGTTGTTAGGCTCGATCGGACTGGGTTGGTTAGTCAATAGTTTTTTAATTCTCGTGGCATTCCTAATAATTTCTCCTGTGATTGCTTGGGGGATTTTTCGCTGGTGGTTGCGACGCAATTTAGTTGAAGATAGCTGTCCCGTCTGTAGCTACGAATTTACGGGTTTTAATCGCACGGAATGTCAATGTCCTAACTGTGGTGAACCGTTGAAAGTGGAAGGGGGTAAGTTTATTATTCTCACCCCTCCCGGGACGATCGATGTACAAGCGATCGAAGTACCTACCGGACAGTTGGAAGATTAAGGTCAAACCATTACCATCTAGGCACGCGCACCAAACTGAAAGCGGGGGATCTGAATTTTAACAATAACAGCAGTCCCAACAGGTGAATTGACCAATGAGCGAGAATTAAGCCCCAAATAATTGCGAAAATTAAACTACTAACGGCAAGAGCTTTAAAAATATCATTATCGGTCTTTTGATGCCAGAGAAGACTAAGGAAGGAAAGCAGTAGGAGTAGAAGCGGAAAAAGTGGGGAGAACATGGGGATCACCATTGGGTGAGGGGACTGTCTTCACATCCATAGCCTATCATTTTCCCTTTACGGCTACGGGTAGCAGCGGCTACATTCCCCCCCTATTTGTCATAAATCTTTAGAATCAAATTAAAAAGTTTACAAGCCAATCTTTTAGTATAAAGGTGGCGCGACAATCATCCTCATTGTAACGCAAAATAGCCGCCAATAAAGTCCGATCTCCTGTTTTTAACCACTGGTCATACCACCAAACGCATTGATCCCCGCTTACTCCTCGATCGCGCCATTGAAAGCCAATCCAGTTAGCGAGGGATTTTAAAGAATAACTTTCCACGGGAAAAGTTACCGAATTAACTACATGATAGTGCAGATCAAAACAGCGAGAAACTAACTGATTAATCAAAGAAGAAGGGGTTTTATAAAGATAACCCAATCGCTTAATTGTTTCTACTTCGTACTCAGAAAAGTGAAAAATTGGTGCTTGATAATCCTGCATGACTAAGGTTAAAAATTCCTGCCAAATCCTGCCTTCATCTTCCGGCTTTTCTGCCAAAAAGGGATAAAATTGCTGGGTATTAACTCGATAATCAACCCGTAAAATCCCCAAAAGATAATCTAAATTCTGTTCTGGTTCCGCTTCGATGTCAAAATAAAATTCAATCTCGGCCCTGGGTAGGGGGGACAAATAAGCAGTTTTCCCGTTGCTTTTGCGAAAGGCCCGATTTTCAATAATTGCTTGGGCCTGTAATTGTAACTGATTAGCCACCTCTACCCCCATCCCCTCCCCCATACGGGTAGGACAGGTAAGCGCAAGGGATGCCATGGTGGAAACCCCCAAAGACTGTAAAAATTGGTAACGACTAGGAGTCACCCCCGGGACTAAAGAAAGATGTTGACTCGCTTGAGCAATACCATAACAGTGACTATACCAATGACATAAACTGCAACGCTGACGCGAGATAAAAACTTCTGGTTCTTGGCGATTAATCACCATTTCGCCGAACTTTTTGATTATTTCCTCTAGTTTAGTTAACCAGAGATTCAATTCCACCCGATAGCGATTATGACGACGTAGGACAATTTCCCCATAACTGGGAAAAACTCCCTGCATACTGGCTAATAAATAGGCGTAAAAAGTAGCCAGCATTTTATATTCAGGCTTAGGACGGCGACCGAGTTGAATATTGAGGGGATAATAAACCCAATCGCCAAATTTCGACTCTCCTGCCTGTTTAATTAATAAATGCGGGGAACCGGTTAAAGAGACGGGATAGGCAGATTGTAAAAGGACTCCGTGATAAATACAGGGTACACCCCGACCCATCAAAGCTTCCGTTTCCCTAGCGGCGGCCAAAATATCAGTGCTGGGGGTAGTCAGGGAACAATAATCGGGATAGGAGTCTTGCAGGACTTTTTTAACGTGACTTTGACTCTCTCGGCGCAATTTAAGCAAAAAATCGCGCTCAGGGTCTTTTTCTTGGCTATTGCCGTAGAGATTTAAAAATGCACGGCGTTGACAACGTTGGTAGTCTAGAAGTAGATCATCGGTCAGTAGCATTCTATACAAGGAGAAAAGTTAAGCTTTCCTGGACCAGTGAAGTAAAGTAAAAAATAATAAACTAAAAAAAGAAAATATTCCCAAGTATGTTTCCTCTACTCTAATACTATTGTGACAATTGCGACTTAATCCGTCGATAGAATTCAGCCGTCGGTCGTTGGGAAGTGGGGAAATGGGGAAATGGGGAATTCAACTAAAACCCTAAAACCCCAAAACCCAACACCTTCTAACTGATAATTGATAATTGATAACTGATAACTGACCCCCCATCTTGCCGCTTATGCAGAATTTAGACGAAAATACCCTCGATTGCGCCGTTAGTAAACCGGATTTAGCCGAACAAAGACAGGAATTTCGGGGACTTAGCAATAAAGTTTATTTTAATTTCGGTGGTCAGGGAACCTTGCCCAAGGCGGGATTAGAGGCGATTATCGATGCCCATAATTTTCTCCAACAACAGGGGCCTTTTTCAGGACGGGTAAACGATTGGATTACCGGAAAAACGGAACTTCTCAGGCAAGAAATGGCTCAGGAATTGGGAATTAGCCCTAAGAATCTCTCTATCACCGAGGATGTCACTGTAGGCTGTAATATCGCCCTCTGGGGAGTTGATTGGCAAGCGGGGGAACATATTTTACTAACCGATTGTGAACACCCCGGAATTATCGCCACGGTTCAAGAAATTGCCCGTCGTTATCATTTGGAAATCTCCACTTGTCCTATTCGGGAAACTTTAAACGGCGGCAACCCGATAGAAGTGATTTCGGCCCATCTACGTCCAAAAACTAGGGTTTTGGTGGTTAGTCACGTTTTGTGGAATACTGGACAGGTTTTACCCCTCAAGGAAATCTCGCAACTTTGTCATGATAATTCTGTCACCGAAAAACCCGTTTTAGTGGTGGTGGATGCTGCCCAATCCGTGGGTTGTTTGCCCTTGGATTTAAGCGCTACTGCCGCCGATTGTTATGCTTTTACGGGTCATAAATGGTGGTGTGGACCGGCTGGTGTGGGAGGATTGTATATTCGTCCCGAAATTTTCCCTAGTTTACAGCCCACTTTTATCGGTTGGCGCGGCATTGAAACAGATAGCCGAGGACAGCCTATCGGTTGGAAACCGGATGCCAGACGCTTTGAAGTGGCCACTTCTGCCTATCCCCAATTTGAGGGTTTAAGGGCAACTATTGCGGTACATAATGCCTGGGGTGATGGGGGACAAAGATACGAAAAGATTTGTCAATTAGCGGCTTATCTTTGGGGGGAATTAAAGACGATTAAAGGGGTGAAATGTTTAAAAAATTCTCCGCCGGAATCCGGTTTAGTTTCCTTTCAAATTGACTCGTCCATCACCCCACAAAAGTTAGTGCAACAGCTAGAAAAACAAGGGTTTTTACTGCGAACTCTCCTCGACCCCCTCTGTGTGCGTGCCTGTGTTCATTATTTCACTTTGCCCTCAGAAATCGAGCAGTTAGTAGCAGCTATCCAAAAGTTAGTTTAACAAAAATGTGGCAGGGGAAGTCCCCACCCTCAGCCAGCGTAGCGGATTGGGGATGCGCCGAGTGCCTCCTTTCCGCTTGCTCAAACCCTAACTGGATTTAGGGATATGATCGGGCTGTATTAGCCTAGACTAACACAGCCCCAAGTTACCTTTTAAATGTCCAAATCCGTAAGATTTAAACGCGATCCGTGGGTTTCGATAAATTCTCGCCGGGGGGCAACTCGATCGCCCATAAGAATCGTAAATAATTCCTCTGCTTTGGCTGCGTCTTCGATTTCCACCCGTTTTAAAGTGCGAGTTTCGGGATTCATGGTAGTATCCCAAAGTTGTTGGGGCATCATTTCTCCTAACCCTTTAAAACGTTGGATTGTATAGTTAGCATTAGAGGGAAATTCCGCTATCTTTTGCTGTAATTCTCGATCGCTATAGCAGTAGGAATGATTTTTACCGCGTTCCAATTTATAGAGAGGAGGACAGGCGATATATACATAACCTTGATCAATTAAATTCTTCTGATAACGATAGAAGAAAGTTAATAACAAAGTTCGGATGTGTGCGCCATCCACATCAGCATCAGTCATTAAAACAATGCGATGATAGCGCAATTGTGAGGGGTCGAAATCTTCTCCTTTAATTCCTAAACCGAGGGCCGTAATTAAGGATTGAATTTCCGTATTTTTGTAGATTTTGGCATCATCGGTTTTTTCGATATTGAGGATTTTTCCCCGCAGAGGTAGAATCGCTTGAAAACGACGATCGCGCCCCTGTTTGGCACTTCCGCCGGCGCTGTCACCTTCGACGATGTAAATTTCTGACTTTTCTGGGTCTCTTTCGCTACAATCAGCCAATTTACCCGGTAAAGGTGAGGATTCCAAGACCGATTTCCGTCGTACTAAGTCCCGCGCCCGTCGGGCCGCTTCCGCCGCCTTGTACGCTTGTACTGCTTTTTCGATAATCGTGTCGGCCACTTGGGGATTTTGTTCTAAGTATTCGTTGAGAGTTTCCCCCACCAGGGAATCAACAATACCCCGGACTTCGGTGTTACCCAATTTGGTCTTGGTTTGTCCCTCAAATTCCGGTTCGGGGACTTTTACGGAAATAACGGCGGTTAAACCCTCGCGGACGTTTTCCCCCGCTAGATTAGGCTCGTTTTCTTTAATTTTATTGCGTTTACGAGCGACATTATTTAAAGTACGAGTCAGAACTGCCTTTAATCCTTCTAGATGGGTTCCCCCGTCAATGGTGCGGATATTATTAGCAAAACCGAGAATATTGTCGCTATAGGCATCTATACACCACTGAAACGCCACTTCGATATTAATTCCGTTCTTTTCCCCCGATACATAGATAATATCTTTGTGCAGGGTTTCTTTTTCCCGACACATATAGGCGACGTATTCTTTAATACCCCCCTCATAACAATAGGTTTCGATGTGGGGTTCTTCGGGACGGTAATCGCTAAAGGTGATTTTAACACCCGCATTTAAGTAGGCTAGTTCTCGTAAACGTCCAGAGAGGGTACTGTAATCAAATTCGATGCCTTGGCTAAAAATTTCGGTGTCCGGCAGGAAATTAACCCTAGTTCCCGTTTTTTCCTCTTGACCGGGACTGCTTACCAATTCTGTGACGGGGATACCTCTTTCGTAGCGTTGGGTATGTACTTTATGATCGCGCCAGACTGTCACATCGACCCATGCAGAAAGAGCATTAACGACGGAAATCCCGACTCCGTGTAACCCTCCCGACACTTTATAACCACCACTGCCAAATTTACCGCCGGCATGAAGTATAGTGAGAACGGTTTCTAGGGCAGATTTACCCGTGGTCGGGTGAACATCGGTGGGAATACCCCGGCCATCGTCGGTGACGCTGACGGAACCATCGGCCTTGATATCCACTTCGATATGAGTACAGTAACCCGCTAAGGCCTCATCGATCGAGTTGTCCACCACTTCATAGACTAAATGATGTAGTCCCCGCGGACCAGTCGTACCGATATACATCCCCGGCCGCTTCCTGACTGGTTCTAACCCTTCGAGAACTTGTATCTGTTCCGCGCCGTAGTTACTTGTCATAAAATTTCCCTAAAAAGGCTGTGATCCCTGATTGAACCTAAATGAATGGCAAAATCTTCAAAAATTTTAGCACATAAGGGTTAAAGACTGCTTAAGTGCCTTTAGGGAGAATTTTTTATTGGGTGTGGGGTGTTGGTCAGTAATCAGTGAGCAGTAATCAGTGAGCAGTAATCAGTGAGCAGTAATCAGTGAGCAGTAATCAGTGAGCAGTAATCAGTGAGCAGTGAGCAGTAAACAGTGAGCAGTAAACAGTGAGCAGTAATCAGTGAGCAGTAATCAGTGAGCAGTAATCAGTGAGCAGTAATCAGTGAGCAGTAATCAGTGAGCAGTAATCAGTGAGCAGTAATCAGTGAGCAGTAATCAGTGAGCAGTAAACAGTGAGCAGTAATCAGTAAACAGTAAACAGTGAGCAGTAAACAGTAAACAGGTATAAAGATAAAGATAACTAACTATAGCGTTTCCTGTTCGCAAGAGGTACATTATAGATGTTGAAAAGCTTAATTAGCAAAAGTTTAAGTGTGCCACACAGGTGTGAGAAACGCTATAATTAACTTAAAACTTACATCTGATAACTGATAACTGAAAACTCACACCTGAGAACTCACACCTGATAACTGATAACTGATAACTGATAACTAATCAAATGTCATCCTCAAATTTATAACCGACACCGACTACGGTTTTGATAAAGATCGGATTAGCAGGATCGGGTTCTACTTTTTTGCGTAAGCGTCGGATATGGGTATCTACTACCCTTTCATCGCCAAAAAAATCATTTCCCCAGAGATTATCGATTAATTGGGTGCGACTCCAGACGCGATTGGGATAACTGACAAAGGTAGCTAATAAATTAAATTCTAAGGTGGTTAAATCGAGGGTTTCCTCTGGCATTCCCGCCAATTTACGAAGAGCAGAATGTTGATCTAAGTCGATCAGAAAATGACGGCTGCGATGGAGTTGTTGCGGTTGACTATCGTGTCTTAAACTACGTCTTAATAAGGCTCTTACCCGAGCGGTTAATTCCCGGGGACTAAAGGGTTTTACCATGTAATCATCGGCTCCTGTGGATAAACCGATAATGCGATCGATTTCTTCTCCCCTAGCGGTTAACATTAAAATATAGGGGTCTTTATTTCCGGGTTTTTGGCGAATTCTAGCACACAATTCTAGTCCATCTAATTCGGGTAACATTAAATCTAAAATAACTAAGTCTGGTTGCTTTTGATAAAATAGTTCTAGTCCTACCCTACCATTATAAGCCAGATGACAAGTAAAGGACTCCCGCTCTAAAGTTTGCTCAATCAAATGGGCGATTTCAATTTCATCTTCGATAATAACGATATCCATAAGTAAGTAGTTATAATTTAATTGAAGATAGATTTTGCCTTTGATCCCCCCTGCCCCCCTTAATAAGGGGGGTGCGGATGCCCCCTGCTCCCCTTAATAAGGGGGAATCTGACAATTTTTAAAACCTACCTACTTAGGCATATTTTAACATATTAGCCATTCATTTCTTACTCAAAGTTGAATGTTAAAATAATCGTAATTTTTGAGACTTTTTGGGGGGAGAGTTGGCAACTCTCCCGACTGTGGTGGACTGGGGACTTTTTAAGGTAAAGCGACAAACTGCTCACCGGAGGGAGTCGATCGCACTTGAATTAATACGGGTTGACCGATGCGATCGCCAGTATTGGGATCAAAGCTAATTTTTCCGGTGGCCCCTGTTTGATGAAAATTGGCGGAACGCAGCCTGGATTGTAGGCCCTGACGTTGAGGATTTTCCCTTAAACCGGCAATAATCACCCGTGTAGCGTCAAAACTGGTAGCTGTGCGCCAACTAACCGGACCGCGCCACTGTTCCTGCATAAGATTGCCAAAAGTCTGGTTAAGCGAGGGGTGCCAGGGTGCGGCAAGGGTTAAACCTTGGGCGTTTTTGCCGCCATCTTCGAGGGTGCGAATATTGTAGAGGGTGGGACTACTAAACAGAGGCAAACGCTGACGATTGGAGCGAATAACCTCAAAAACGGGATCGAGGCGATCAACATGAGCGACGACAAATAGGCCGTTAGCACCCCCAGAAATCGCCTGATTAAGGGCTTGATCGGCCTTAAAATTGGGGACACTCAGATCACAGACAATCGGCACAATTTGACCGCCTTTTTTCGCCACATTAGCCATCAACTCGTCTTTAAAGGAAATATTATCAGGAGCTTGAGAATCGTAGCAAAAAGCAATTTTCTGGACTTTAGCAGTATTTACTATGTAATTTGCTAAGGTTTCCGTAATTTTGCCGTTAGAAGCCACCAGACGAAAGATATAATTTCCCGCACCGGAGAGATTATTAGCCAGGGAGGTGGGAGAAATCATCACCAAACCGCCTTTTTCGTAGATGGGAGCGGCGGCTAAACTGGCATCGGAGGCATTATGACCGATAACAGCGATAATATCGGGATTTTTGACTAATTCACTGGCTACCTCTTTCGATATCTGCGGCTGATTATCGTCATTAACCACGATAACCATCAGTTTTCTGCCGTTGATCCCTCCCTGTTGATTGATCTGGGTTTGTGCGCTGGCGACTCCTCGCAATATTTCCTGAGCGACGTTGGGATTAGTTGTCGCTGGCACAACAACGGCGATTTTGAAGGGATTTGAGCCAGTTTGCAGGTTGCTGAGATAAATTATGCTTTCGGGATCGTTGGGACGTTGAGCGAGGGATTTTTGCAGGAGTTGCTCTGCTTCTTGGTGATCACCTTGAGCAATGGCAGCGATCGCTGATTCTTTGGCGGTGTTAGAATTAGTTTTGATTAGGAGATGATTGCCATAACTCATGCGGGGATTATTATCGGCTTTTGGGGCAAATATTGCCGAGATTTGGGGAAAAAGAAACCAGCCGATCAACCCCAGTAAAACATAGAAAATTGGCGGTAAGCTCGCTTTTTTGCCAGTCTTTGTCATCGCTTTACTCCTTAACTTTGCTGATTGAATTCAGCTAAACGGCGGTTAATTTCGTCATCAAGGCTTAAGAAATCGATTTCTTGAGCTAATTTCTCGCTATAGTTCTCGCTTAATTCACTATAGACGTTTTCTTTCCGATAACGGTCGTTAATCGCTTCATTGGCATCCTCAAAGCGATCGCGGGAGGTATTGAGGTTGAGACTACTATCAAATTCGTTTATTTTACCTAAAGCCTCATTCATGGAACTAATCGCTTTTAAGTTGCTCATTTCTAACTTATAATGCTCGATTTTTTCCTGCTCTTTGCGAAGTTTTTCCTTAGCAGCAATGACCACTTTTTCGGCATTATCAACCCGATCTTTCATGGCGGGTAGAATTTTTTCTAGGGAGATAACCTTAACCATAGCCAGTCTTGCCGCTTCTTGAAGACCTTTTTTTTGAGCGGTGACAGCCTGCTGCAAGTAGTTTGTGTGTTCCTGTTTTTTTGCCTCGTATTGTGCTTGAGCCGACTGCTGGGCTGCTACTACTTTCGCCACCGATTCTGTTAATTCCGCTAGGGATTTTTGCATCGATTCTAGGGATTCTTTGGCCGATTCTACGGCAATTTTGCCGCCGGATTCGATGGGAATACCCCACAACCAATTCCAGATCGCAACGAGAGAATTTCCGGCCTTATCACCGATCAGCCAAAAAATCAAGGCTCTTGGGTTTAATTTTTTGAACAATTTCATGCCGTTTGTCTCCTAGAGGTGTTACCTGTTAATTAGGAGTGATGGCTAACTTTGATGCAGTGGGTAAGGTTAATTTTTGTAAAAAGTCTTGACAAGGATAGGGAGGTTTAGACTGGACCGGCAGATTTAATGGGAGCGAGGGGGACAAATTGACCCTTTTTGACCTGTAGAATCAAGTAGCGGCGATCATCAGGATTATTATTCATGTTGCGGACACCATTCTCATCGAATCTAACAGTGCCAGTCATTCCTTCGATAGAAAAATCGTTTCTTAAAACTTGATTTAATAATTCTCGATCGAATTTTTGTCCTTGTTGGTATAACTTTCGCAAAGCGGTGAGGATAACTTTGGTCGCATCGTAGGACATGGGAGTGCGCCAAACATTGATCTTATTTTGCCAAAAACTCTGGATATAATTATCTTGTTTGAGATCATACCAAGGCACGGTGATAACTAAATTTTCTACTCCTTGTTTACCTTCTGCAAGGGTGAGATAACTTTGAAAAGTGGGGGAACCTAAAATCACTAAGTTTAACTTTTCTGCGGGACGTTGCTTAAAGATACTGACGGCTCTTTTCAGATCATTAACATAGGGAGCAACCATGAGAATATTTACTTGATATTGAGCAATTTTTTGATAAATTTCTTGTTCACCTAAATTAATTTTTGGTTCGATATTGCAGTCAAAATCTTCATCTTTAACAATTTTTTGAAACTGCTGACCGAGGAGAATGTTTCTATATTTTTTAGCGAAGTTAAAATTATCTCCAGAGCGATTGTCGTAACAAATTAAATTAGTGGGGTTTTGGATAATTAGCTTGTCAGTTTGTTCGCGGATGTATTCACTTAAGGTTGTGGCAAAAGTTTCCATATCGGGAACCATCTTATACATATAGCCATTGCCAGAGATTTTCGAGGAAAAGCTGGTGGGAGATAGAGCAACAATTTTCCCTGGTACATAGATATCTTTGGCCGCTTCACTAGCAGCAGAAGCATTATGACCAACCACTGCTATAATTGACGTATCTTTAACAAATTTTTCGGCTCGATCTTTGGCATCTGCGGCGCTATTATTATCATTAGCGACCACTACCTGTAGAAAGTGAAAATCGGGGTTTTTGGCCTGTTCATCGTTTAACTCCTGTTGGAATAAAGCAATACCTCGTAAAATTTCCTGAGCAATTTCTGGATTATTACCAAGAGGAACACTGGTGGCAATTTTTAAGGAATTTCTGTCTTGATAGGCCGCACGAGCGTTATTATAATAGATGCGAATCTCTGGATTATTGGGCAAGCGATCGAGGGATTGTTTAAAAAGCTGAATTGCTTGTTTATATTCTTTGTTTTTAAAAGCTTGTCTTCCCCGTTCAAGACTGTTATCTTGTCGATTTGTCTTTAATAATATTTCTTCACCTAAGCTAATTTCTGGGTATTTACTAGCATCATCGGAAAATACTCCTCCCCAATATAAAACTGATAGAGTTACCAGAAGACTTAAAATAAATAACAGAGCTTGTTTCCAGCGACTAGATAGACGTAAAGGCCAACTTTGCTCATGATTATTTTGGTGATTTTCCTCCGTATTTTCAGGGGGTAAAGGTAAAATTAACGGTGGTTCTTCAGGATTTTCTATCAAACGAGGCAGCAAAGAAGAACTAGCAGCATCCACCGCAAATGCGTGTAATTTTAAGTCTTGTCGAGCGATTGTTAAGGATTCTTGTAGGGATTTATGTCCAAGAAAATTGGGAAGAAAAACTTCTAGAAATCTCAAAGCAACCCGCACGGCGATCGGTTCTTTCATAACAATAATATGGGGTACTCCGATATTAGCCAACTGACGACCAATACCTAACCCATCGCAGGAATTACAGATAACAAGTTTTAAGCCTTTTTTAACAGCTATTTCTAGGGAATTTCTTAAGTTATGTTCGGGAGATAAAGCCGTATCATTATCAATGATAAAAACTCCATCGTGACCGTCACTACTGGTTTGACTATGACCTAAATAAACTACAATATCCCATGGATTTTTGATCAACTCATTGTGAATATTGATCGTTGAAAGAGGAACTTTTGAACTAGGACTTAATATTTGCATAGAAACCTTATCTTGGTTTCCTAGTACCTTTTGCAAACTGGATAAACACAGGGAAGTATGCTTGTTGTCGATGTCAATATTGCCCAAAATTACTAAAACCTTAATCGGAGAAGTAAGGTTAATTATCGGGGTTATCGGGGGATTTCTCTGGATAGTAAGAGCAATTTCCACATCAGGACACCATTCGTGTAAAAAATTCCAAGACTCCCAGGGAATTTGTTGTAAATCAAAGTGGGTAGTTTGGATAAAAAATCTTACTTCTGACTCAGTACCTATATGGAACAAGATATGATTTTGTATCGAACTCAGAGAACTGGAATTTAGCCATTCATTTAAGCTATCTTTTAAAGTTTTAGTGGCTTTTTTGAGGTTGTCTCTAGGATCACCTACCGCTGCATGGGTGATCATGCTATGAGGAACGGTAATTCCTAAACTGGGTTGACTTTTTACCCAATGATAATAAGCTCGACGATAATTTTGCAAAGCGTCAGCAATGTCAAGGTTAGGGACTAATTTACCATCGGTAAAAGGTGCTATCAAGAGATGATTGTCACGAATTTCTAGAGTGACGGAAAATCCCGTTTCAAAACTGCCATCACCAATTTTCAGAATCACAACTCTGCTCATGTCTCTACCCTTGACATTTTCTGCTATCTCTATTAAATCCTAAACTGTTCGATAATGCTACTATCCCCTAAACTTAGGTTAACATTAAAGCGATCGTCGGCATCAGCTAGAAAATAAAGTTGCAGATAGCTATCTAAGGGTTTCTCCCTTGCTATTGCCTCTAAACTGGGGATTAATTGGCCTATTTCATCGCTAATTTGCAAAGATAAACCGGGGGGTAGCTTGGCAAAATTGTCCATGGCATAGGCACGAATTAAGACAGCAATTCTCTGGTTACTGGTTGATAAAACTCCTACCATTAAAGCGATTTTATGTCCCATTAATTGACTACCCACATCGAGCATTTTACGGATAGCAGCATTGGGATAATGAGGATCGATATTCCAGAGATATTCGGCCGCTTGCCAGCGAATAGTTTCATCTTGGGTTTGATGTTGTAGTTTTGCTAAAGCTTCCTCTGGGGTTAAATGTTCCGAAAATTCCACCTCTTTTTGACTAGCATACAGTTGTCTAATTTCTCGCTGAATATCTGCCAGAGATTCTCGGCTGCTGATTTTTTCAGCAGCCAACAAAAAACCCGGATTAATTGGACGATAATTGTCGATAGTGCTGAGGATTTCCTGCCATTTCTCTGTAATAATTCCCTGCAACCATTGACTAAGTTTGGTGGGGATTACCTCTAAACGCTGCTGATAAAGTTTTTCTCGCCATTGTTGATTATTCAACAAAGCTAACCACTGCTGACAACTAATATCTAATCTCGGAGAATAGGGTGAAACTTGACCTAACTTTTTAATTAAATTTTCTGCTGTTGCTGGCGATAACTTTGCTAGAGATTCCAGTTTTCCTTGTTCACTCTCTCCCTCTAAACAACTCTGCCAAAGAATATCTAAATCATCAATAATTTGCTCACTGTCCAAATAATATTGATGGTAAATTGGATCGTATTCTGCGAGATTTTTAACATCTTTTCTGGATATAAAACCCCAGATATTGAGGAATTTTTCTGCTAAATCTACCTGCACCCCTAGATAAAAATCGGCCGCTAAATCGGGAATATCAACCCATTCTTGCTCTATTGTCAATCCCTCAATGTCAATAGTTTGACTGGGAATAGTAGTCACTTTTTTATCTTGAATTTGCCAAGTAAACCCGTTAATAAACTCCCAAAGATACTGATGGTTTTTAGGTATTAGTTGAAGGGAACAATCAAGATTATCTTTTAGCCAATTGCTTAAGCATATTTGGACTAAGTAATTAATCAAAGCCTGATTTTTGGCGGTTTGATTCGAGTATTGACCGAGAATCGATCGAGCTTGTTTAATCTCTGTTTCCGAAAAAGTTAGCCAAAGGGATTTCGGGTTAATTTGTTGCAAAATATCGAGGTTGACTTTCATGGTATCTCCTAACAGATTAGATTTGAGTTAAGTAGGACTGACAAAAATATTCCAGATAAGCATCGATCTCTTGTTTTTGCCGAGATTGTAATTTAATCTCATTTAACAAACTAGGACAATCTTTGCCTTCCCTTGCACAGAGTAGCTGATAAAATTTTTTACATAATTGGGTTATTTCTCGACTAATAGTAGATGAGTGAACTCCCAATCGATTAGCGATCTGTACCTGTGTCATCTTTTGATGATAGTAACAATAGACAATCTGTTTAACTTCCTCCTCTTGAGTGATCAGTAACTTCTTAATATCTTCCTGGATTTCTTGCTGTTGTAGTAAGTCTTGACTTTGCTTCTTGCTGGGGAGATTTTCCAAAAAGTAATTACTACCATCGTCATAATTATTAGGCTCAAATTTAGAGTAAGGAGGATCGATATGATTACGCATTATCTCTCCTATTTGATTGAGTTTTGCTTGCACTTCCTCCACGGTGAGAATAACTTGCGGTTGTAACTGCTGTAGGCGATCGATTACTTGTTGCCAATCCTCCTCTTGCCACTTATCCAATGATCTAAGAGAAGCTTTTTTAACCTCTCGAAAACAGTTAAATATTAGCAGGTAATTCTCGGTAAAGATACCCGATGTTCGTAAAATTTTTTGAATTTTATTCGCACTAAAAAGACTGACGATACCGAGATTAGTCCTGCCAATAGTTTTATACTCTCCTCGCAGGAAATTATAGAGAGTATTTCTTAATTTTTTATCTGTCCATTTTTCTAAGATTAAGCGAAAAAATCCCGGTTTGGTCTTGTTATCCTGAAAATTACCGTAAAAATTGCTAGGATTATTGATAATTGCCGTGGCAAGCAAATTCAGCAAATAGTAGAATAGGGTTTCATAATCAGCATCGATCCGATGGCCAACATTTTGATAGACCCTTTGAGTTACTATAGAGGAGCGATATTGTAAAAAAACCATCCAATGGGACTTGACTAATTGGTTATTAGGATCATTCTGTAACCATTGCCACAGAGCAAAATACACCGCTTCATCATTGGCCACGCTTCCAGCGATCGCATCGATCGATTTTCTTAATTGTGGCACTTCGCACCAGAAAACTCGATCGCCTTCAATGGCTTTAATAGTAGTATAAAAGTACCTAACGCTCATTTCTATCACCGGCTACAGGTATCTGATATCTGATTAGGTAAAAACCGAGGATTTTCTGCAAGAGTAGCCAATAAATTGAGCGATTCCCTTGCCAAGCGCACCTCTTTCTCTGACAATAGATCAGGGACTGATGAGAAATTATTAGTTATAGTGAGACAGCCTTAGCAAACCAGTAAAAGACTCATAAATTAACTCTGAGCTGCCACAAATAGCCGTCATATCAACTTCTAGGACAAAAATTAGGAATGCGAGTAACTTTTACCGAAAATCAGGGTTTTAGAAAGGAATTGAATAAACGGGTTGATGCTTATTTTACCGAAAACGGCATCCCCACCAGAGATAATTTTGCCATGTACCTGAAGACGATCACGATTTTAACTTGGGTAATTGCCGCTTGGCTATTTGTGCTTTTTGGTCCAGATATCTGGTGGCTGAAAATTATCGGTTGCATGGTTTTAGGAGGAGGATTAGCAGGAATCGGTTTTAGCATTGGTCATGATGCTAACCATGGCGGCTATTCTAGTAAAAAATGGGTTAATTCTCTCCTTGGCATGAGCTACGATTATATCATCGGTACTTCCAGTTATCTCTGGCGTTTTCGTCATAATTATCTCCATCATACCTACACCAATGTTTTAGGGTACGATGTGGAAATTCACGGCGATGGTATCGTGCGAATGACTCCCCATGCCGAGCATAAATGGTATCATCGTTATCAACATTTATTTATCCCGATTCTCTACGCTATAATTCCTATCTATTGGTCATTCTCCGATGTGCGCTCTATTCTCTTTGGTCATCGTTTTGGCGAGATTAAAATTCCCAATCCTAAACCGATCGATCTATTCGTTTTATTGAGCGGAAAATTTGTTTATCTCTTCTGGTTTATTGGCATTCCTCTCTTAGTTGGTTATAGTCCCCTAGAAATAGCGATCGGTTTTCTAATTGCTTTTATGACCTATGGAGTGCTTGCCTGTCATGTATTTATGTTAGCTCATGTTTTGGAACCCGCCGAATTTATTCAACCCTCGGCGGCTAACCAAATCGAAGACGAATGGGCAATCTTTCAAGTGCGAACTACCGTAGATTTTGCCCCTAAAAATGTCTTTTTAAATTGGTATTTGGGGGGATTAAATTATCAAGTCGTTCACCATCTTTTCCCGCAAATTTGTCATATTCACTACCCTAAAATTGCCCCAATCTTAGCGGAAGTTTGCCAAGAATTTGGCGTTAATTATGCCGTTTATCCCACCCTGCGAGGTGCTTTAGCTTATAATTATCGTTGGCTCAGACAATTAGGCAATAAACAAAGTAATTTTGATCTCAAATTAGCCAGCTAAATATCAGTTATCAGTTATCAGTTATCAGTTATCAGTTATCAGTTATCAGTTATCAGATGTAAGTTTTAAGTTAATTAGTTAGTTATCTTTATACCTGTTTACTGTTTACTGTTTACTGAAAAATGAACCTACCCAACTCGATTACCCTATCGCGACTCTTGGGACTGCCATTAATTTTATACTGGTTGCACCGAGGCACAGAAATCGATCGCTGGTTAAGTTTAATTATCTTTCTGATTGCTGCCAGCACCGATTGGCTCGATGGTTATCTAGCGCGAAAATTAAATCAAATCACCGAATTAGGTAAATTTCTCGATCCTTTGGTCGATAAATTGCTGGTTCTCGCTCCCCTCTTAGCTCTGATTGAAATGGATTTAATTGCTGCTTGGGGAGTATTTTTGATTCTCGCTCGGGAATTAGCGATCGCTGGTTGGCGTATTAATCCGAATTTAACGGGAAATAGCGACATAAAAGGGGCTAATTGGTGGGGAAAAAGCAAAACAGTCAGCCAAATTATCGCTATCGCTCTCTTAATTGCTCCCTTGCCTTCTGAATATAACTTAATTTCTCAGATTGCCTTTTGGCTATCGGTGACATTAACTTTAATTTCTGGCGTGATTTATATCACACCCAGCCGAAAATTAACCCAAATGATAATTTTTGCTTATGGAATCGTGAAATGCTTATCGGGCAAGACTTTTAGGGCTATTTTGCGGATATTCTATCAGTATAGACCTCGTTTCCACACATAAACCAGAAGAGCCAACAAAACCAAGAGAAAAAGGTTGCATTTTTTTCTGGGTGTGTAATAATCGGGTAGAATATTGTCAAAATCCTCAGGTTCAAACATACCACGCAAAAAAAAACTATGTCCACTACATATATCTCTGCTCCGACTGGCTCCACCACGAATTATACCGTCAATGCTTCAACGATCATGACTCTGTCAGAGTTTTGGCAGTCATCCTCGGTAAATACCGACCTAGCCGTTTCCATCCCTACCGCAGTCACCGGTAGAAATCTTACTGCTTTAGGTCGATTTACGAATTTTTCCTCTTCTTTTTCCACTTGGAGACTTCGCAACGGATCCGGTCAGTCTGACGTAGCGAGTGCTAACCTCACTGGTTATAAAAGCACCCCCCCTTTTTCACAAAATTATTTTCTTCCTGGCGGAACTGACACTTTCGTCGCTTCTGCTTTTTTAGGAACCCATATCCTCGACTTTGGTGGTGGTCAAAGGTTTACTAAAGCAGAAAACAAGGCTCCTTCCAGTGACGATATCACCATGATTGGTAACATGTATAGCTTCGTCCTTAGAGGTGCAGATGGTGGCGATACCCTAACTGGTAGCTTGATGGCCGATACCCTGTTCGGTTTCAATGGAGACGATTCCCTAACCGGTAGCGCGGGAGCGGATAGCCTAGATGGTGGCGCGGGAGCGGATACCCTAATTGGTGGCACGGGAGGGGATATCCTAAATGGTGGCGACGGAAACGATCGCCTCACTGGTGGCACGGGAACGAATACCCTAGATGGTGGTAATGGTGCTGATACATTTGTATTTACCAATCAGGGTAATCAGACAGTTTCCCAATTCATTACCAGTGACAATGATGTCTTCGCATTTACTGTTAGTGCTTACGGAGGCGTTCCAACAGCGGGTACGACGGCAGTTGTTAGTGCTGCGGCTACTGCTACCAATGCTTCTAGCAGTATCATTGTCGATACTTTTGATAATATCGAGGCCTTAGCGGATGCTAAATCATTAATTCGTTTTGCCTTCGCCACCGATACAAAGACCCTCCTCTATGACGTTGACGGTGACTGGTCGACCACCAACACCACCGTTGCGACAATTACCTCGATTACTGGTACATTAGTTTCTGGTAACTTCGCCTTCATTTAATTTCCTTGTTTGAATAGACAGATACTGGGTGTGTTAGCTAGGGCTAAGACACCCTTATTACTTTAAAGCAGTTATCTTAATAGTGAGGTACGAAGTCTCTGGTTTTAGGGAACTCTGGAATAGGCAACGGGAAAAGTAGCTAGTAGTATTGGGATTAGTTTTGTGTAGTGATTAACTGACGGTTATAATCGCCCCATAACTTGGCTGCCTGTTGACTGCTGCCCGCAGTGGGAGAATTATTATCATTACCTAACCAAATGCCTGTCACCCAGTCGCGCCGGGGAAGATAACCGATAAACCAAAGGTCCACATAATTATTCGTAGTTCCCGTTTTACCCGCTTCTCCCATGCCAATACTAGCAGCACCTCCTGTACCATTAGTTATCACCCCCCGCAATAAGCTATTCATCGTCTCGGCGGTTTTAGGGGAGATTACCTGCTGATTTCTATCGCTATCTTCGCCATAGTCATAAATAACCCGACAAGTACTCAAATCCTCCACATTTTTACAGTCGGAAGCGTCGAGAATGCGTTTAATGGCGTGGGGACGATTCCAGCGCCCGCCATGGTCAAAAACCGCATAAGCACCGGTCATTTCCAAGACATTTACCTCGCTTTGCCCTAAAATTAGCCCTGGTACAGGATTTAAAGGTGATTTGACCCCCAAACGTTCCGCCACATTGACCACATTACTTAATCCTGCCTCGCGAGCAATGCGAAGGGCAACACTATTTTCCGATCGCGCTAAACCTTGAAACATATTGACCCCCCCGCTACTACGTTCACAGGGAGAATAGGCTTGTCCTTGCCAAGAGAGTCCCGCGCAGGTATAGGTTTTATAGGGCGATATTCCCTTTTCTAGGGCGGCAGCATAAGCAAATACCTTAAAAGTGGAACCGGGTTGACGTTTAGCTTGGATAGCGCGGTTAAATTGGCTTTTTTGATAATCAACTCCCCCGACTAAAGCGAGAATTTCCCCGGTTTGACTGTTTAGGGTAACTAAAGCCCCTTGGGAGTATCGATAGCGGGGTCCTTGCTTTAGGACATTATTTTTTAAGCTTTTTTCTGCGATCGCTTGCATTCGGCGGTCTAAACTGGTTTCAACGATAAAATTGCCCTCTTTAGCCACTTCTTCCCCTAAAAGCTCCTGTAATTCCTCGAAAACGTAACTATAAAAATATGGTGCAATCGTACTAGATAGGGATTTTTTGGCTTGGGGACTGATTTCAATGCGGGATCTGCGGGCGCTGGCCGCCGCTTCTGGGGAAATCATCCTTAATTCGGCCATGCGATCGATGACAAGATTGCGATTTTTTACAGAAGTGTCGTAATCTTGAATGGGATTAAATCGATTCGGGGCGGGTAACATAGCCACAAGAGTAGCAGCCTCGGAGATATCTAAATCTCTAGCGGATTTATCGAAATAAAAGCGGGCCGCATCTTCAAAACCGTAACCGGCCAGACCGAGATAAACTCGATTGAGATAGGTTTTGAGAATTGTATCCTTACTATAGACCGCTTCTAATTGTAAAGCGACCACAGCCTCCCGGAGTTTGCGATCGGCAGTATTTTGGCGACCGACTTCCGGGAATAAACTACGCGCTAACTGTTGAGTCAGGGTACTGGCCCCTTGACGGCCCCGACCTTGCCAATTAATCTTAATTGCCCGGACAATCCCCAAAGGATCAACGCCAAAATGCCAGTAAAAACGACTATCTTCGGAAGCGACAACCGCCTTGGTCAAATAGGGAGAAAAATCGCCCAGATTATCTAATTCTCGGTGAGTTTCCTGTCCCATGGGATTGAGGGAAGTTTGACCATCCCTAGGGTAAACCACCACCGGACCGCTCACCCCAGAAGGGAGTGGATAAACATTCACTCTGCGACTTTCCCAGATAATCGCTAAAACTAATAAACCGAAAATACCACCCGCACCATAGAAACCATAGCGCAAAAGTCGCGCCCACAGGGGAGGGGGACAGTAATAGGAGATGGTGACACAATTGGCTAAGTCTGGGGGGGCCAGGGTAAAGGTATCACCATGACGCAGGGAAACGCTTTTCAGACGACGTTTACCCATATAAACCCCGTTAGTGGAGTTTTCATCTGTGAGCAGGAAATTATGGGGATTTTTCGGGTCACGCTGCAGGGAACAATGAATCTGACTCACCACAGTGTTACGGATAGTAATATCACAGGAACTGGAACTACGACCCAACAAATAGCGATCGCCGATAAGGGGATATTTGCTTTCCCCGCTGCCATTCTCGTTTTTCAGGCGTAATTCGGGAACCCTCGCCCCTTTTTTGAGATTTACCGCCTGAAAATTCACCTTTCCTTGCAATTTCTGCACGGCAACGGTGACAAGTTGACTAATTTGGGTTTTCGGCGACTGGTTAGACATAGTTTTTATCAGGGGATGGGGGATGGGGGATGGGGGATGGGGGATGGGGAATGGGGGATGGTGAAGTGGGGAATTTCAACTAAAACCCTAACATCCTAAAACCCTAAAACCCCAACACCTTAACACCCTAAAACCCCAATTCCCAATTCATAGCCACTATCCCTAAATTGACATTTTAGCCTCTAAAGCTTTGAGGTATTCCGTATTGACTCCCGACTCGCGAATCAGAGCAATTTTACCGGTACGGGCCACCTCGCGAACGCCAAATTTATTCAGCATCTGCATAATCGCCACCATTTTACCCGGATCCCCCACCACTTCGATGGTCAGGGTTTCCTCGGAAATATCCACAATCCGCGCCCGGAATACCTGCGCTAATTCGATCACTTCCGCCCGGCGCTCGGCGGTAGCATTAACTTTAATCAGCATTAATTCCCTTTCCACACAGGGGGTTTGGGTGATATCCTGCACCTTGAGGACGTTAATTAATTTGTAAAGTTGTTTGGTTAACTGTTCGATGCTGTCCTCGTCTCCTGGTACTACCATCGTAATCCGAGAAACTCCCAGCTGTTCGGCAGGACCCACGGCCAGACTTTCAATATTAAAGCCGCGACGGGCGAATAATCCAGCAATACGGGTTAAGACTCCCGCTTCATCTTCAACTAATACGGATAATGTGTGTTTCATGGCGCTCTGTCTGCACAACCTAGATTTAACCATTTTGACACTCCCCGCTCTAAAGAGACGGGGATTCTTGGTTCACAGAGATTACTTGCGAAAGACAGAATTGCTTCTGAAAAAGTAGAGGTATTCTCTCCCCAAGCGTTTATTGGGT